>OLHJ01000282.1_pt1 | contig 17400 bp, 9 predicted proteins | sample 1609491 | NCBI WGS metagenome assembly OLHJ01 (sample SAMN05416861, study PRJEB24817) | seawater metagenome | isolation source: Sea water | place: Canada:Atlantic | collected 2013-11
GAGATGCTCAGGAGTCTCGTGGGCTCGGAGATGTGTATAAGAGACAGGAATAGTGCTTCTTGGTGAATGTGTCAAATTCCTTTTTTAATATGTGTGAGGCGTTTAAAACCGCATCGTTATCTTGAGGTTTACGATTCAGTTGCAGTAACAAACATTCTTGTAAAGATCTTGCACCTACCCCTGCTGGATCTAAATCCTGCACCACGTCTAGTACACATTCTAAGTCTTCTACTTCTACCATTATATTTTGGGTAAAAGCTAAATCATCGGCAATGGCTTCTAAATCTCTTCTTAAATAACCCGATTCATCAAGGTTGCCAATTATGTTTTCACCCATGATACGTTCGGTATCCGTGAGCTTTCTTAAGTTTAACTGAAGGTTTAAAACATCCGTGAAAGAAGCGCCAACCGAAATTGGGGTGCTTTTTTCTTCATCATCTACGCTATGATTAGAGGTGTTGAGTTTGTAAGATGGTGTTTCGTCATCATCAACATAATCCGAAAAGTCAAATTCTTTCTCGGCTTCATCTACCTCATCATAAACGTCCGAATATTCGTCCTCCTGTTCATTTTTTTCATCCTCTCTGCCTTCATCAAGTGCAGGGTTTTCTTCCAGTTCCTCTTTTATTCTTTGCTCAATGGCAGCGGTAGGCACCTGTAGCAATTTCATAAGTTGAATTTGCTGAGGCGACAGCTTTTGCTGCAATTTAAGATGTAGTTTCTGACTGAGCATAGATGAAAATTTGAGAATTACGAATTTAAAGGAATTCGATAAGATGAGATCTAAATATCGTGCCAAAAAAAAACCCGATACCTATTGGTATCGGGTTTTGTATTTAATTTTTGTGTTACTCTTATTTCAAGATCACTTTTACTACCTCTCCTTCAGTAGTTTCAATTATGTAAACGCCTTTTTCTAAGTTAGAAACATTTACACGATTTACAGTGTTTTTCGTCATTACTAATTGACCTGTAATGCTAAACATGTTAAAAGAAACTACTTTGTTAAAGTTAATATTTCCAGTATTACTTGGATTAGGATATACATTAATTGGGTTAGCTGCAATTGCGTTAATCACCGAAAGAATCACGCCATTGGCATTAGTCGCCTCAGGAGTGGTTACTTCAAAGCTTACCCAAGAACCTGCACCATCTATACTTCTACCATAAGATACATCAGCCAAAGCGGAATCCCATGCTACAGTATCTAAGATTGCTAAATCTTTAGTTGCAAATCCTAAGTCATCAGAATCTAATAGTGTGAAAGGCATATGCTCTGGTCCGTCAGCTACATCTCCATCAGCCCATAATAGGGTAAAGCCCATTGCAGGTACTACTACCGGAGCAGCACATCTTGAGAAACGATAAGGTTCATCAGCTCCAATTAATAAACCAGTTAAATCAACAGGACTTGAGTTGGCATTGTAAATTTCAATCCATGAATCAAAATCTCCTTGAGGATCTGCAATTACGGTTTGGTTATCAACCATTATTTCGTTAATGAATAAATCAGTAACAGTTGAAGGGACTGTATCTATATCAGAAACGAAATGAGGAAAGATTTGGTAGCCTTCATCGTATGGAGAAGAACTATCAAATTGACCACCTGTACCACTTAAGTTAAATAACCCAGTTGGTCCGGAAGTAATAGTGTCAGCAATTTCTGTATCCCTATCAATTCTCATCACAAGGGTATCGCCATCCATATTGATAATATCAAGATTCGCGTTGTTTCCTGGGGTAGGCCAAGCAGAAGGATCTGCTAAACGAACTTGTAACATATAAATTGGTTCAGACTCTGTTTCTTCGCCTAGTTCAAAAGTAAGCATTGGAAAATCAATACAGTTACCCGTAGAAAGAACCGTAATAGAATCCACTCTGAACTGGGTTAATCCATTATAAAATTTAACAGAACCAACACAACGTAATTCGTCACCTTGGTTCACTACATAATTGTCAACATCTACAAAACTGTGCACTGTGGTTCCACGAGTTTCATCAACCATCACAAATGTGTAACCTGCGTTACCATCTAGGTCTTTACCATGAACAATACCTTCAATTGCACAATATACATCAATTGAATCAGGCTCCCCATTAGCATCGTTAGTCATAATCACTTCGATATCGTAAGTAGGAATAATTGGTTTAGCCGCACAAGAGTTAGCCGCACCAGGAGTTCCGTATAACATGTCAGCCACTGTTGAAGAAACAGTTCCTGCATAATACCAGTTGGTACCATCAGTGTTGTCCGAAGTTAAATCACATAACTCAATAGATCCATCAGCAGTATATCCAGGCCAAGGAGCTGAAGTTTCATAATCGATAGAAACAACAACATCACCTAAAGTGTTTTCCATTGCAATTAACTCACCACCACCTGACAAAGAACCATTGTCAACACCAATTACATTGGTTACCGTAGGGAAAGCTACCATGAACGAATCTACATTTTCAGTAATTACTAGGTAACCACCGGCCGCAATAGAAACGTTAGAATCAATAAATAAATCCATTCCATTTACGAGTTCCATACCTGCTAAAGAAACGGCAGCTGCACCAGAGTTATGAATTTCAAAATAATCGATGTCTTGAATACCAGAACTGTTTTGACCGTACATGATTTCAGTAACCATTAGGTCTGAACCGCTGTAATCGTTGAAATAGAAGGTAGTATTAAAAGGATCCATTACGTTAGCGTTACCCGAAGTATCTGCTACGTTAGAGATATCTACCGTGTATAATGTGCCATTTGCTAATGCCGGAGTAAATGATAAAGTTACAGAATCTAAAGAAGTAGATTGAACTGCCGCAGTAACCGTAATACCTGGAGTAATAGCGTAGTTTGCAAGATCTGTAGCAGTAGCCATAGTTACAGCCTCAGAATAAATTACAGTAATGCTTGTAGCTGAATTGAAAACTCCATCCATTACTACTGGTTTAGTGGTATCGGATGAAACTGGAGTAGTGCTACAAGAGGCATCAATTGCACCTGGAGAGGCGTAAACCATTTTTCCATTAACAATTGTTCCTACAGAGGTAGAAGAAGTGTCCCAATTCGCTCCATCAGTTTGAGATACAGTTAAATCACATAGCACTAGTGTTGGGCCGTCACCGTCAGGACTTGTTGGCCAAGGAGAGTTGTCATCATATCTTAATGAATCTACTAATACTCCTGAGGCATCCTTAAGAGCAATCGGCTCACCTCCATTTGAAAGGCCTCCTGCAGTCCACTGATATGCTGTTGCCCCAAATGCGTTTTGCATAGCGATGGAATCAACCGCTACTACAACAAACCCCATTGAAGGAATAGAAACATTTCCGAAGGTATAAACAATACCAGAGGTAAATTGGTAGCCATTAAGATTAATAGCAGCTCCAGTTGGATTGTAAAGCTCAATAAACTCGGTGGAATCAGTTCCAGACTCTGGACCGTTGTAGTTAATTTCCGTAATACGGACACCTGTCTGAGCAAAACTAGCCATTGCAACAAACAAGCTTAAAAAAGTAAAAATTTTATTCATAATCTAATTTTTATTAGGTTTCAATATGGCGCGAAATTACGTAACATTTTCAACGTAATGTTATGCATGCAAGGTTTTAACATTATCAAATAGTAAACAAGAATAGGTGAAGCCCTTTAAAACCTAGTAAACTGTAGGTTTTAAAGGGGGTGTTTTAATTACTTGAGGTTAAATAGAATAGTGGTATTTACCTTCTTGGATTGAATCTGCATAAAATAGGTTCCGGCTGGAAGTGCACTCACATCAAATTGCTTTTGAGAGGTGCTACCTAAATGTGCTTTTTCTTGTGAAATTAGCGCCCCCGAAATGGAGTAAATGGTTAAGGTGTATTCTCCATGGGTAGGTAAATCAGAAAATCCAAGGGTAACAAAGTCATCAGCCGGATTAGGGAATAACTTAATTGTTCCCACTTCCAATTCTTCAACACTAATGTGCCAAATTACACTTATTGAATCTGAACCAACACATCCATTACTGTCAGTAACCTCTACGTATGCCAATCCAGCCCAGGTAGAATCAACTAATGTCATGGTTTGTTGGGTGGTTCCATCCATCCACAGATAACTTGAATAACCCGATCCTGGATCTAAAGTGTAAGTATTGGGAGCCGTTTGTGCATCCCAGAATATGGTGTCATACCCTAAATCAACCAGTACTTCTGGATATACATCCAGTTGAGCGGTATCTGAACTTTGACATCCGTACGAGTCAGTTACGGTTACCCCGTAAAAATGTGGGCCAGCTGGTAGAGTATTGGCATTAACTTGAAGTGTTGAATTGGTTTCAGTGGTATTCCATACATAAGAAGAATAGGAAGAATTAACTCCCAAAGTAGCGGCTTCATAGGCACATAAATTTTGACCTCCTGTAATTTCAATAAAATAGGTATCTCTCACAATTACTTGAATGGTATCAAATAGTGTACACCCAGGACTATTAGTGGTTTGTAAGGTATACATTAGCGTATCTGGCACATTGGTGTTAGCTTGAACGGTAGATGAGGTAGACCCATCACTCCAAACATAAGATGTGTAGTTGCCATTACTGGAAATGGAAAATGAACTATTTAAACATATCATAGTATCTGATCCAATATTTAGTGGAGGAATAGTAGTGAGGAATATTTCAATAGAATCCAGTACAGAACATAAATTTGAATCAGTAACGGTGAGGTAATTCCAACCCACAACTAGGGAGTCATTTTGTGCTCCCAAACCGTTATTAGACCAAGTGTAATTGTAAGGAGTTACTCCGCCTGAAGCAGTTGCCGTAGCATTTCCGTCATTTACCTGGAGGCAAATATTGTCATGATTTTTAGTAACACTACTCGATAGAATAGATGGTTCCGGTAAGTAAATGGAATCCACCGTGATGCAACTATTTGCATCAGTAACCGTGGACATATACCATCCTTTGGCTAGGTTGGTATTGTTTGCAGTTGAGGTATTATTTGACCACTGGTACGAAAATGGAGAAGTGCCCCCAATTGGAATAGAAATTAGCGTTCCATTGGAATCTCCATAACAAGAAATAGCTTGAGAAATAGAAATGTTAGGTTGAAGGGAATCGGGTTGCGTAATTTGGATGGAGTCGTTAATAACACAATTATTGGAATCACTGATGGTCACGTAATAGACGCCACTCATGAGGTTGCTGTTATTGGCCGATTGGTTTCCATTGGACCAGGAATATATAAAGGGGCTGGCACCACCAGTTGTATTGACGGTAATATTTGCTGTGGAATCACCAAAGCAAGATATCCCGTTTAATAAACTAACATTTGAATTTAAGGTGCAAGTGCTGCTGGTAGATTGTATGTTCATTCGTATAACGGGAGTTTGATTGGCGTAAAACCAAGTTCCGGAAAGAGAGGGCTGTATGTAAGCTGTGTTCCATGGAGGGGTGATTTCTGTTGCGGCCAAATAAATACCTGTATCATAAGCGGCAATTGATGTAAAATAGGACCCCGGGGATAATGTTAAGGGCATTGAAAACGAACTAGGAGACCCAATTTGGTTAGATGTTAGGCTAATATATTTGCTTTGAAGAGGGGTGGTTAAATCAGTTTTATCATAAATATGTAATCCAATTACAGATCCTATAATAGTACTTGATCCTATTTGAATGGTGATAGAGGAAATCACTGTAGTGTCGGGAAGATGGAATACATTTCCAATTTCATAAGTGTTTCCATTAGAGATATTAACATCATTTGAGGCATTGAAGTCTCTTGCAAGGGTGGTATCTGTTACTAGAAAGCTTAAAGTATCGGAGTAATTATCTAGAGGATTATCATCTATTGAGTCGGAAGAAACATTTATAGACCAAACATAAGATCCAATTCCTTGATCGGCTACGTATTTAGGAGATATGGTTAGAGAATCGTAAGAATCTGAGGCGAGTGTTACTGGTAAGGAAGACAATACGGACAGTCCAGTAGGGGTATTAATTACTTGGGTGATTTTCGTGTTAGTTTGATTTAAAACTCCTTTGTTACGTATATAACTGGTAAAGGTAATAGTGTCTTTTTTTGCTATATCGTTAGGAACCATAGAATAGTAGTTAAACAAGCTGGTATCAAATTGGGTATGCAGCCAATTTGATTCTAGAGATAAATCATTATTGGGTGCTTGGAAGATTAGTATGTCGTCTACCATAAAATGATAATACGCTGAGGTAGCTCCTGGTCTGGGTTGATGCCCATCAAAGAAGAATGCGATACAAGCATTTTGGGTGTTGCTTAAATAGTGAATGGGTTCTGAAATTACGGTTTGGGTATCACTGAAATAGTTAATAGGCACATTTTGATCAAAAACGTGAACCGTATCCCCCCAAGTTTGACCACTATCATTTGAAAGTAAAACCATACCTGTTGCCTGATATTTGGCAAAATAGGTTGAAAACTCAAGGTATAGTCCGGTTGACCCCGTGGTGTTAAATACGGGTGAAACTAACCAACTTTTATGTGGTGCTGGAGCTATTCCCGTGGCTAAGGCATTTGGAACGCCATTGTTGTCTAAAAAATCAGAATCAAAGAGAGCAAAGCCATTGGATGCTGTGGGGGAGTCTATTGGGGAGTTTCCAGAATGAGCTCCTCTTGAACCAATGGATGTATTTGGAACAGTGTTTGGACCGCGATACTCCCAAATGGCATTACTATTTGATGTGAAATTTGATATCCCATAGGTGGTCCAAACCCCATTCGCTATTCCATTAGTGGAGTCTCCATTAAATCCATTAGAAAATTCCTCAGAAAAGTATAGGGTATTTTGAGCTTGACTAAAAAAAGAAAAAAAAGCAAGTAGCCAGGCGATTGTGGTTAAACGTTTCATGTTAAAATAGAATTGGGTAGGGTAAAAGTATATTATTGTGACCTAGAAAACAATTCTAGGTACGGATGGGTTACAAGGTGAAATGAGAAAAAGGAGTTTTACGGCATGGCCAAAACCACTACGTTTTTGTAAACGTGCTGTTCATTATCTAGATTGAAAATTCTAAACATGATGATATACATTCCAGTAGGCAAAACCTCATTATTGTAATTGGTTCCGTCCCAAGTTAACTCACCTTTTGCATCAATGGTTTGGTTGTTCATTAACATTTTCACCTCTTGCCCTTGATCATTATGCACCGTAACTGTAGCTACAAATCCGCTAGCGTTAAACTGATAGGCAATGGAAGTTAAATCTTTGTACCCATCTAAATTAGGAGAGAAGGTTTTAGGTGAAACAGTTACTTCTTTGTTTTGATTAGTGTTGCTTAGATATTGTGAGTTTTCTAATCCTGGAGTTCCGTAATATGAAGTAGATGCAGCCGAATGCCAATTATCAACGGTGTTAGCTCCTTTAATGTAATTTACACGTTCTAATGAAACGCCTTTAGGATCGGTAATTAACTCAAAATGCATGTCTTCTGAATATACAAATTCGTCATTTAGAAGTCCCATTTGATTTAGTAAAATCACATGACCAGCAGAATTGGAGTACGTGGGTAAATCCATAACCAAAAAGGTTCCTTCTCCGTGAGTTGGATATTCAAATTGAATATTACCACTGTCTTCTGTGAGCACTACAAATTGGCCCGGTTGTACTACATAAGTATTCTCGGTCATCACCTTGTAGGCCGAATCGCCTGAATTATTGAAATACATTAAACTCCAGTTCTTTAAATCAATATTACTATTGGATGTATTGTATAATTCAATGTAATCACTTCCTCCGGTATTTGGATTAAATAAGATCTCGTTAATCAACATACTTTGCACTTGGGGCAAAGAAAGCAATGCAATAGAGTCACCAATATTTTCTCCAGCACAATCTAATATGTTATTGGCGGTGATTTTATATTGAATCTCAATTTCCAAATTAGGTTGAATATCTAAAATAACAACATTTGGTTGAGCAGGATCTACTAAAACGTTTTGTGTGGTGATGCCATTATTCCAAATAAACTGGTTATTTGTTAGATTACCTGCGTCTATAATTTTGGAGAATACCAGCTCTACTCTTGAGGTGCTCAAGGCCGATGCACTCACTAATCTAAAATCAATCACAAAGTTGGGGTCGTAAACACTGTTTTCTGTTCCTGGGGTGGCTTGTAAATTACCCATGGATGCCGTCCAGTTATTTTTACCCACACATGCCGTGATTGGATTAATTAACTCTAACGACCAACCAGATTTTTTATCATTATCGTTGTACCAAGTATCGCTGTATTGCAACACATCAATATCATAAAGGGTATGCGCCAATGTGATTTGATCTTCACTGTTATTTAACGAAGGCCACGATGTCAAGGAAATTACTCTTCCAAAGGATCCAAAATCACTCGCATTTACATCTTCGGTAAGGATGGCAATTTCGTTAGGTAATAAGACTTCGTTGGGCAAGTTTACCGTAGTAGATTGATCGGCAAAAGTGACCTCGTTTAATGAAACGGGTAAACTGGTCGTATTCATAATTTCCACAAATTCTGCATTAGGAAGGTATGGATTGTCTAAAGTGGGAGTAGCGTAAATTTCATTGAAAATAATATCTCGTACCCCCGGAGTTACGCCAATGGCAATGGTAAGAGTAGTATCTGCTAGAGTAGTTCCGTAACAGTCTTCAATTCCAGTAATTGAAAGATCATAAAGTAAATCATTGGCTAAACTAGGGTTAACTTCTAATTCTATGCTTTGCAATGTAGTAACGGTTTGAGAACTGATACTGATTCCTTGATTCATGGAAAAACTAGAGGCCGAAACCGTAGTAGAGTCAATCGCTTTATTTAGGTGCAGACGAATGGTGGTGTTGCCAAATATTTCGTAAGAAAAAATTTCAGGAACCGTTAAATCAGGAGTAATATCATACACGCTGTTAATGGCACCTGGAGTTCCACCTTGGGTGTTATTAGAAGCAATCCAGTTGTTGGCATCACTGCACAAAGCCGTTGGGTTTATTCTTTCTAAGGTCCAGCCACCAGCTGCTTTTGCGCCATCTTGATACCATGAATCGGTGTAAGGAACTGTATCAATTAAATTGTTAGTAGGTCCTCTAAGTCCTAAGAAATCTCCGCTATTATTTAAGGTAGGCCAGGAAGAAAGTCCAATAACATCTCCAAAACCTGAAAATAAGCTAGTGTCGTTTTCGCTACACACAATAATATGAGCGTTTGGAGAAAGAATGTAATTTGGTAAAGTCACTTGTGAGGAGGCATCACTGTATTTCCATTGACTCAGGTTGATATTGGTGCTAGTGTTATTTGTTAGCTCAATAAACTCTGCATCAGGTAAACCGACAGCAGGAGTAGGATCTGGAAAAATTTCGTTAATCACCACATCGCCATAATTGTAGGCCATAGGTACGTTAACCGTAAATGCAAGTGTGGCATTGGTGGTAGCATTTCCTGCAATATCTTCTACATTATTTACGGTTAAAATGTAATTGTTGTTTGCTAATGTACTGGAAAACGTAAGATGAACAATGTTGGCATTAGTAGCATCTAAAAAGGCATTGCTAGGGATTCCTACAGCATTGTTTACCGAATAATTGGAAGTTGTTTCTGCGGTAGTTTGTTCTACGTTTTCATTAAAGTAAACATCTAATTCAGTGGCCGAAATGGTAACTACGCTATCAATAACTGGAGGGTCTATATCCATCACCGGACCACCGGTAACTACAAAATTGTCGAAAAAGAATTTATCACTTCTTGTAGAGGTAAATTCACATTGAACCCCAAAATAACTAGAGGTAGTAGTGGTATTGTGAAATATGGTTCCTTCAGAAACATAAGTGCCATTTAAGGCGGTGTCAATAAGTAACTCCCAGTTTCCGTTCATATCGCGAGTTACTCTAATATTTAGCTCTGGGTTTGTGGCTACAGTACCGTTTGTCCCGTCAATTATTTTGGTTCCTGAAGTTCCACTTTGATGGTATAAACTCACATCATCTAATGCACCTGAAGCACCTCCAATTTGAACAAAATATCCGTTTAATGAGCCCAATAAATTACTGGATGATGAGGTCAAGTACACTCTGGCGTAGTTTGAAGTGGATGGACTAAAATCTAATTTTACTTTGAAATCATATTGGGCGTTTCCAATGGCTTGGCTTGGAGTTACCAAGTACTTAGAGCTAGTAACCGCAGGTGCGTTAAGTTGCAATTCAAAGTTCGTGTTTACTTGAAAATCGGTGGTGTTTCCTGTCCATGTAGGATTATTGGTAAAGTCACCATCTGTAAAATTATCGGTAAATTGAGCAAAAGAAGATAGATTCAACAAAATTAGCGAAATGCTGAATAATACGTGAGCGAACTGTTTAGATATCATTAGTGTCAAAAGTAACTTAAGATTTTTTTATGCAAAATTTTTATATGTTTTCAGAACATTAATTTCTCAAAAAATGGAAAAACTCAATGTGTGAAATGGTTTATCTGTGAAAAACATTCTAATTTGGCAACGTAAAGAATTATGGAAAAATTAAAGAAAATAGCTATTCTTACTTCAGGTGGAGATGCACCTGGTATGAATGCAGCGGTTCGTGCAGTGGTTCGCTCTGCTATTAGTTATGGAGTAGAAGCTATAGGGGTACTTCAGGGTTTTGAAGGTTTGATTACCGGAAATTTTATTGCTTTAGAAAGCAGGTCTGTTAGTAATATTATTAACCGAGGGGGTACTATTCTAAAAACAGCTCGATCTGAAGAGTTTAAAACAGAAGAAGGCCGGAAAAAGGCTTTGAAGAATTTAAAAGCTGAAGGGATTGGAGCCTTGGTGGTAATTGGGGGTGATGGGTCTTTTACTGGGGCTAGAATTTTTGAACAAGAATTTGACTTTCCGTGTATTGGAATTCCAGGTACTATTGATAACGACATTTATGGAACTGATTTTACTATTGGTTTTGATACGGCCGTAAATACAGTAATTGAAGCGGTCGATAAAATTAGAGACACGGCTAGTTCGCACAACCGCTTTTTCTTTATTGAAGTAATGGGTCGTGATTCTGGTTACATTGCCATGTATTCGGGGATTGCTTGCGGAGCCGAAAAAATTATGATCCCGGAATTGGAAGGTGAGTTTGAGTCGTTGGTAGCTACCTTAAAAGAAGGCACAAAGCGTAAAAAAACATCCAATATAGTTATCGTTGCCGAAGGTGACCAAGAGGGGGGTGCTTACGAAATTGCTAAAAAAACGCAAAAGGAATTCCCCGAGTTTGATGTAAAAGTGACCGTTTTAGGGCATACGCAAAGAGGTGGTTCTCCCACTTGCTCTGATCGCGTTATGGCTACTCGAATGGGTGTAAAGGCAGTAGAGTCTTTAATGTTGGGAAGAAGTAACATTATGGTAGGTATTATTAATAACCACATTGTAACCACCAGTTTAAAGGATGCCATCAAACAACATCCTAGCTTAAACCCAGAATTACTTAACGTAGCCAATATTGCTTCTACGTAAATTGATACTATGATTTTAATTGCAGATAGCGGTTCTACCAAATGCGATTGGACTTTGATTCAAAATGGCGCTATAGTAGGAGAATTTTCTACTATGGGATTCAATCCCTTTTATCACAGTCCTGAAGCCATTGCAAAGGGAGTTTATTCACACCCCCAATTGGTGAAAATTAAAGATGAGATTCAACTAATTCGATACCTAGGTGCAGGTTGTTCAGAGAAAGAGAAGCGAGCCATTGTTCATGAAGGTCTATCACAAATTTTTAGGAATGCTGAAATTGTGGTAGAACACGATTTATTGGGTGCCGCCTATGCTACTTATTCTGGTGCGCCTAATATTACGGGAATACTTGGAACAGGGTCCAACGCCTGTTTTTTTGATGGTATAGATTTGATTCAAAAAACACCATCCTTAGGTTTCGTTATGGGAGATGAGGGAAGTGGAGGTTTTTTTGGAAAAAAATTAGTTCAAGCGCATTGTTATGGATGGCTGAAAAAGGAAATTTCCAAAGATTTTGAAAGCACCTATAAATACACAATCCCACAATTAATTCATCGCGTTAATTCAGAACCTCATACAAACGTGTTCTTAGCTGGGTTTATGCCTTTTGTGTGTAAATATCAATCGGATGATTTTATTTCAGACCTGCTAAGAAGTGGAATGAAGGAGTACTTTTTTACTCATATTTTGCCCTTGCAATCTAATGGTAATGTACCCGTAAATTTTATTGGCTCCGTTGGGTTTTATTTTAAAGATGTGATTAAAGAAACAGCGCATGCATTAGATATGGAATGTGGAGAGTTTGTTCAAAAACCCAGCTCTCGTATTGTAAAGTACTTTTTAGATTTTGTATTGTAAGTGATTCTTTTTGTAGATGTTAATGTTAGATTTTCAGAAAATACGTAGAAGCTAGGTATTAACCACTGAGTTTTGAAAACACGTATTTTTTCCCTACCACAAGGTTGTTGGCTTACCCAACTTTGATGGCTCAGATTCTAAAAAATAGAATCATTTTAACAATCTAACATTTAGAAATTATGGAAGGAACACTTGGAGAAATCAAAGGGTTTGCGGGCAATTTCGCCCCAAGAGGTTGGGCGTATTGCGATGGTCAACTATTGTCTATCAACGCTTATCAAGCGCTTTTCTCAATTCTTGGCACCACCTACGGGGGTGACGGAAGAACAACTTTTGCACTACCCGATCTTCGGGGTAGAACACCCATTCATCCGGGGCATGGACCGGGTTTAGGTAACTACAAACTTGGTCAGCGCTCTGGTCAAGAATACACTAACCTTACTCAAAACAATTTGCCTCCACATACACATAGTGCTGATATCACCAATTTAACTTTTACCCCTTTCGTACAAGTTAATTCAGAGGAAGCAGAAGAGGCAAATCCTGAGGGACAGTATATTGCGGCCGCTTCATCGGGGTCAAATATTTTTGCATCTACACCAACTGCAGGAAATACACTGAGTGGTGTCCAAGCAGGATTGAGTGGTGCTTTAACTGTTGCAAATCAAGGTGGTAGTCAAGCTACATACTTAATGCAGCCCTGGGAAGCTGTACATTACATAATTGCTTTGGTGGGAGTTTTCCCTTCTCGCAGTTAATCACATTAATTTTAATAACAACATTTAAATACATAATATTATGGATCCAATTATTGGTGAAATCCTAATGTTTGGGGGCAATTTTGCACCTCGAGGTTGGGCTTTCTGCGATGGTCAGTTAATGGCTATTTCTTCAAATACAGCATTGTTTTCTATTATAGGAACTACATACGGAGGGGATGGAAGAACCACCTTTGCTCTTCCAGATTTACGTGGAAGATTACCTATTCATGCAGGAACAGGTCCTGGTTTAAGCACCAGAAAACTTGGGGCTCGTGGCGGAGTGGAAGAGTATAATATGAATATTCTAAATTTGGCAAGTCACAGTCATTTAGTAGATCATAGTAGTTTGACTGCAACCGCTTCATTAGCTGTTAATAGCGGAGCAGGAGATAGTAATGATCCTTCAGGTAAGGTCATAGCATCATCTGGTTCAATTAGCGCCTTTTTAGATGAAGGTACTCCGAATAAATATCTAGGTGGGGTAGGTGCCGTTGTAGGTGGTACTGTTACTGTTGGAAATACGGGAAATTCTCAGGATATCAACAATATAGCGCCAAGTAGCTGTATTAACTATATTATTTCACTTTTTGGGACTTATCCTTCCAGAAGCTAATTTATAACTTTATAAACTAAGACATTATGACAAATCCATTCTTAGCACAAATAGAGCTTTTTGCGGGTAACTTTGCCCCAAGAGGCTGGGCCTTTTGTGAAGGTCAACTATTACCAATTTCGCAAAATTCTGCACTTTTTTCCATTCTTGGCACTACCTATGGAGGAGACGGTCGTACCACTTTTGCACTCCCAGATCTTCGCGGTAGATCGGGTATGCATCCCGGAACCGGCCCTGGATTGTCCACTCGCAAGCTTGGGCAAAAAACGGGGACAGAAACCACCACGTTAAACTCAACTCAAATGGCAGCGCATAATCATGTCGTGATAAACCGACTTTCTGGAGTTGCTGCAATTGAAGTAAGTGAAAGTGAAGGAGAAGAATCAAGTCCAACATCTGGCTATTTAGCAACTACCCCATCAGGAAATTCTTATTATTTGGATGAGACTGACGGGAGTCATCTTGCTGGGGCATCAGGAGATGTAGGTGGTTCTGCGAGTCTTTTGAACACAGGATCCGCTACACCTTACAATAATCGTCAACCCTTTTTGGGATTGAATTACGTTATTGCTTTGCAAGGGGTTTTTCCTTCAAGAAGCTAAATTCAGCGCGTAAACATTAATAAGGGGATTGGTCAACAATGATCAATCCCCTTTTTTAGTTACATCAAAAGGTCGGACCGGTATTCCTAAGAAGTTTCCCACCTGAATTATCTCACTTTTGGTGTGGAAAAAAATCAACTAATTGTAATAATATTGGATGAATCACTAGGTTTCATATTGTTCTGATTATTATTTTATAACTCTGTTTTTTCTTTTCAGGTATTTCCCGAACCGATTCTAAAGAGGTAATACTACCTATGGTTTTTTACTAAATTTTTTTTTAATTTGTTCGTTGCCATGAGTGTACTGGTATAACTGGTAGAGTACTAGTTAACAAAAAGGCAAATGAAACTAAACTATTCTAAAATTCCTCTTATGAAATCAATTTACAAAATTGCGCTAATTAGCTGTGCGTTATTCTCCCTTTCCATGTTTACCTATGGTCAGACCTTGCTGGTAACAGAAGGTTTTGAAGATGGATCTGGGCTGGGTGAAGGAACTAGTTATAAATCAAACACCTTTCAATTGGGTTATCCCAATGCCAGTGCAAATGACTTTTGGGCACGCACAAATGTAAGTCCTATGGCTGGTGCAACAAATAATCAATCTTACTCTGGTTGGTTAGGTACCTACCATTGGAATGGTGAGGATATTGACGACAACGGTAATCCTTTGGGGTCCGGTAATCACGGGTACCTTGTTTTAAAAACGCTTGATGTATCTATCTATGCAGGAGGTACGGGCACAGTAACCCTGCTTTTAGCTGCTGATAAAAACGGTAGCGGGGGCTGGGAAACAACTGATGGTCTTTTTATTGAGTATGCTTTTGATAGCGATATTGCCACAGGAGCCAATTCAGTTGGAGGTCTTCCTAGCAGTGTTGCAAACGTTTCTTCAGGGACTTATAGCATTGCTGGAGCATTTTATGGGTCGGGATTGACGAGTCCAAGTAACTACTTATTTGAAGATACGGACTTGAATGGTTCTGGTGATGGGACTGAGCTTACCAATACTGCTACATCGTATACTTTTAACTTTTCTATACCAGGTGGTACTTCGAACATGTCAATTCGTGTAAGAGCAGCAACTAATCAAGGTGGAGAGATTCTTGCCTTTGATGATATTAAGGTATATGCTGCTGGGGGTGGTGCACCTGCTCCTTCAGTATCTATAACAACTAACAATAACACTACTTGTCCTGGAGGTTCAGATGGATCTCTAACCGCAACAATAACTGGAGGAACTCCAAATTATAGTTATGCGTGGAGTAATGGATCCTTAACTTCAAACACTTCATCAACTACGAATACGAACACTAACCTTTTTGCGACAACTTATACCGTAACTATTACGGATGACAATGGATTAACGGCTACAGCCAGTGCAACTGTTTCTTCAACTGCAGATAACACTGCACCAACGATTACGGTATGTGCCTCAACACCTTCCAATATTACAGCGAACGCCTCCTGTCAAGGCACTGCAGTAAATTTAACAGGGTCAGTAACTGCCACGGATAATTGTACTGGAAGCCCAACGATTACACAAAGTCCAGCTTCAGGAGCAACTTTAGGATTAGGTACAACAACTATCACTTTAACCGCTACCGATGGTTCTGGAAATACAGCTACTTGTACCGTAAACCAAACGGTTGTTGATGCTACGGCACCAACCATTACGGTTTGTGCATCTACTCCAACAGATATTGTAGCGAATAGCTCAAATCAAGGAACTACCCCAAACTTAGTGAGTGGAGTTACAGCTACAGATAACTGTACTTCAAGCCCTACTATTTCGCAAAGTCCAGCATCTGGAGCTACCTTAGGCTTAGGAACGACTACCATTACTTTAACGGCAATGGATGGTTCTGGAAATACAGCAACTTGTACCGTTAATCAAACGGTTATTAGTCCATTCAGCGCTTCAATATCTGCTCAAACCAATATAGGTTGTAATGGATCAGCTACGGGTAGTTTAACCGCCTCGAATTCTAATGGTACTTCTCCTTTTACCTACTTATGGAGTAATGGAGCAACTGCAGCCACCAATTCATCTTTGCCAGCAGGAACATACACAGTGACTGTAACCGAAAATGGAGGTATGACGGCCATTGCTTCCTCTACAATTACGCAACCAAGCGCAGCTTTAATAGCATTTGGAGCAGTAACTTCTGCAGTGAATTGCAATGGCTTCACCGATGGTCAGGTGACGGGTTCATCAAGTGGCGGAACGAGTCCCTATACGTATACATGGAATACGGGCGGTACCGCAGCTTTAGAGACAAACCTGGGAGCTGGTACATATTCTGTAACAATTACTGATCAAAATGGATGTACCGACAGTGCAAGTGTTATGCTATCAGAGCCATTGTTATTAGTAGCAAGCGCCAATACTACGGCAAACGTAAGTGTGTTTGGAGGTATAGATGGTCAGGTTCAAGGTAGCGAAACTGGGGGAACAAGCCCCTATACGTATGCATGGAATACGGGCGGAACTTCAGCTTTAGAGACGGGAGTTAGTGCGGGAACCTACAGCGTAACAATTACCGATCAAAACGGTTGTACAGATAATGCTTCGACAAGTGTAAGTCAACCGCCTGCTTTAGGTTCAAGTATTACTGTAAATAACAACGTAACATGTAACGGAGGGTCAAATGGTTCGATTACAGCAAGTGGGGTTAATGGTACAAGTCCTTTTACTTATGCATGGAGTAATGGAGCAACTACTGCTACAGCATCTTCTATTTCGGCTGGGACATATACGGTAACGGTAACTGATCAAACAGGTATAACCAGTACTTCAAGTCAAGCAGTGACTCATCCAATTTCGTTAGTGGCATACTCATCAGTAACTACTGCAATAGATTGTAATGGTTTTACCAATGGTCAGGTGACGGGTTCATCAAGTGGCGGAACGAGTCCCTATACGTATGCATGGAATACGGGCGGTACCGCAGCTTTAGAGACAAACTTGGGAGCGGGTAAGTATTCTGTAACAATTACCGATCAAAATGGATGTACTGACAGTGCAAGTGTGATGTTGTCAGAGCCAACTACATTAATAGCATTTGGAGCAGTAACTTCTGCAGTGAATTGCAATGGCTTCACCGATG
>OLHJ01000285.1_pt1 | contig 17310 bp, 14 predicted proteins | sample 1609491 | NCBI WGS metagenome assembly OLHJ01 (sample SAMN05416861, study PRJEB24817) | seawater metagenome | isolation source: Sea water | place: Canada:Atlantic | collected 2013-11
TACACAGAGTAGATCGTCGGCAGCGTCAGATGTGTATAAGAGACAGGGTTAGAAGTTATCTCTGGTTTTTCTTTTAGTAAATATGACAATGATCATTACGGAGAAATAATTTGGGGAAGCGACTTAGCTCCAAATGTTAGTATCCGTGACCATTATTATGACAGCACCTCTAATAAATATGACTGGAGTGCCTTTTCTAAGGCAACATTTAAGTTGGCTGATAAGTTGACAGCTTATGCTGATTTACAATACAGAAAAGTTAGCTACAGAACTAATGGATTGACTTCTGATAGAAACCCTATCAGTATTGATACAAAATTTAATTTCTTTAATCCTAAAGTTGGATTTACGTATGCAATGAATCAAAAATCTAGTTTATATGCTTCTTATGCAAAAGCTAATAGAGAACCTAATAGAAAAGATTTTGAATTAAACAGCAATGTAAAACACGAAAAACTAAACGATTTTGAATTTGGTTGGCGTTTTAAAAATAAATCGGTAAAATTAAATACGAACATTTATTATATGCAGTATAAAGATCAATTAATCTTAACTGGAGATATTGACGATACTGGTGACTATAAGAGAGAAAATGTTGCTGATAGCTACAGACTTGGTTTAGAAATTGATGCTGACATTCGTTTAAATAACGTGTTTTCAATTCGTCCAAACATTGCAATTAGTTCTAATAAAATTAACGATTTTGTTATCAATAGAGATGGGAACTCAAAAAACTTAGGAAGTACAAACATTGCTTTTTCTCCTAATGTTGTTGCGGGTAATGCTTTTGTATATCAGCCTTCCTCTAATTTACAAATTGCATTATTATCAAAATTTGTTGGAGAACAATACATGAGTAATACAGACACAAAAGCGTCTAAATTAGATAGCTATTTTACAAGTGATTTAAACTTTAGCTATGAATTAAAAACTACAGCTATTTTTAAATCTATTGTTTTTACAGGATTGGTAAACAATGTTTTTAATAAAGAATATGTTGATAGAGGTTATACCTATTTAAATTATTGGTCAGGCCCTGCATCTTTTGAAGTTCAAGGTTATTACCCACAAGCAACAAGAAATTTTTTAGTTGGAGTTACATTAAAATTCTAATTTAAGAACGAGCTAAAAAATAAAAAGCCGATGCAAATGCATCGGCTTTTTTAATAATATTTTTTTAAAAAAAACTACGTTTCAGAACTCATTTTTCCTGTGGCACAACTCACATATGATTTTGCTTTGTGCAATAATGTATTTGCATCTCCAACTTCTGGATATCCCATTTTAGATAGTTTTTCTTTCACTGTAGAAATTACATCGTTTGTAGTTATTACCGCTACCAAAGATTCATCTACATTTATAGCTATCTCAGAAACTCCATCAATAGATGAAATTCCTTTTTTAATTGTAGCTGCACAGCCACCACATTTTAAATTTTCTATATATATTTTAGTTTCCATTATTTCTCTACTTTTAAATTTTTAGCTTTCCACGCTCTAAAACCACCTAATAAATTATAGACTTTAGTAAAACCAGCTTCTTTATAAATTTTTGCAGATCTAGCACTTCTACCACCCGAGGCACAGTAAATTAAGACAGGCTTAGTTTTATCTAACCCAATAAATGCTTTTGTTTTAAAATCGTTCGCCATATAATTAATTAATAACGCATCTTTTAAATGCCCACTTTCGTATTCTCTTGGTGTTCTAACATCAATCAATTGAGCTCCTTTTTTCCCAATCAATTTCTGAAATTCTTCAACATTTACATCAATAAATATTTCTGTTTTCTTTTCTTGACCTTTACAAGAAAGGAAACCGAACAATAAACATATTAAAACCGCTTTTTTCATTTTCCTATTTTAAAGTTGATGGGCACACCTTTTCTGTTCTTAAAATTCCGGTGTTTTTTATTGCTCCATATCCTCCGGCAACATCAATAACATTATGAATCCCTCTTGATTTTAAAATTGAAGAAGCTATTACTGAACGATAACCTCCTGCACAGTGTACATAGAAGTCTTTATCTGAAGGAAACTCATCAATATGACTATTTATATAATCTAATGGGGTACTTGGAACATCAACAATATGTTCATTATCATATTCTCCTGGTTTACGAATATCAAAAACAGGAACATTATTTTCATTTATTTCATTTTCTAACGTTTCAGCAGAAACAGAACGTAAAGTATCAACCTCTTTTCCTGAATCTTTCCATGCTTCAAAACTTCCATCTAGATATCCAAGTGTATTGTCAAATCCAACACGAGAAAGTCTTATTACAACTTCTTCTTCTCTTCCTTCTGGAACAACTAATAAAATTGGTTGCTCAATATCTTTAACTAAAGCACCAACCCAAGGAGCAAAACCTCCATCGATTCCAATAAATATTGAACGCGGAATAAACCCTTTAATAAATTCTGATTGATGACGAACATCTAAAACTAATGCATCAGTCTCATTAGCTACTTTTTCAAAATCTTCTACAGACATTGGATTAGCTCCTGTTTTTATAATCTCATCAATGTGTTTATATCCTTCTTTATTTAATTTTACGTTTAATGGAAAATATGCTGGTGGAGGCAATAATCCATCAGTAACTTCTTTAATAAATTCCTTTTTGGTCATATCTGCTCTTAAAGCGTAATTTGTTTTCTTTTGGTCACCAATAGAACCAACAGTTTCTTTGCTTAAATTTTTACCACATGCAGAACCCGCACCATGTGCTGGATAAACAATTACATCATCTGCAAGCGTCATAATTTTGGTTCGCAAACTATCATATAAAAACCCTGCTAAATCTTCTTCTGTTAAAACTCCTGCTTTTTGAGCTAAATCTGGTCTACCAACATCACCTAAGAATAATGTATCTCCACTAAACAGTGCATAATCTTTACCATCTTTATCTCTTAAAACATAAGAAGTACTTTCCATTGTATGGCCAGGTGTATGTAATGCAATGATTGTAACATCACCAAGTTTAAACTCTTCATTATCTTTTGCAATATGAGCGTCGTAACTTGTTTCTGCATTTGGTCCAAAAACAATTTCTGCTCCAGATTTCTCTGCTAATGTTACATGTCCACTCACAAAATCTGCATGAAAATGTGTTTCAAAAATATATTTAATTTTTGCTTTGTCATTTTGAGCTCTCTCTAAATATGGAGAAACTTCTCTTAAGGGATCTATAATTGCTACTTCTCCATTACTTTCAATGTAATAGGCTCCCTGTGCTAAACATCCTGTGTAAATTTGTTCAACTCTCATAATCTTTTAATCTATTTTATTTGTAAGTATGATGAATATATTCTGCATACTTTTTTTGATGTTCTCTATCTCCTGTTCTATAAAATTTTACTGCCGTGTAAATATTCATAAAAAAGTGATTGATGTCTATTTTATTTAATATTCCAGCTTTAAACAAGCTATCTCTAACTGGACCTTTAACACCAGCTAGATAAAAAATGATTCCTTTTTTCTGATAATAACTAATACGCTCCATCAACATTTCTGTTCCAGTACTATCAACTCTATTGATACTTTCTGCGTCAATTACTATCAATTTTAATGCCTCTCCTTTTTTGTCTGCCAATTCGTCTAAATTATCTCTAAAGTAACTTGCATTTGCAAAAAATAATTGTGCATCAAATCGGATAACTAATATATCTTTTTCGATTACTACATTTGTAAATCTTTCTCTATTTTTATAAAAATCTGAATCTGGAACGGCTCCTAAGACTGCGATATAAGGTTTTGAAGTTCTAAAGATTAAGATGATAATTGACAAACCTACTCCTGCAAAAATTCCATATTCAATTCCCAAAAATAATGTAGAAACAAAGGTTGTAAATAGTAGCCAAAAATCTAAATTATTGGTTTTCCACAAATGAACTCCTTCTTTTACGTTTACCAATCCAAAAACTGCGACTATAATAATTGCTGCTAATACTGCTTTTGGTAAATAATAAAAAACTGGAGTTAAAAACAGTAATGTTACAATAACCATTCCTACAGAAATTAATGCTGCCATTCCTGTTGTTGCTCCTGATTCTTGATTAATTGCTGAACGAGAAAAACTTGATGTTGATGGATATGCTTTAAACAAAGAACCAACCATATTTCCAATTCCTAAAGCAACCAATTCTTGATTCGGTCTAATTCTATACTCGTCTTGTTTTGCTTCTAAAGATTTACCAATAGAAATCGTTTCTAAGAAACCAACAAGAACTAAAGTTAAAGCAATTGGCATCAATTCCTTTAATTGATCTATATCTATTTCTGGAACTCCAAATGAAGGCAACCCTGAAGGCACTTCTTTTATAATGGCAACACTTTCAAATGATCCTCCGAAGTATTTTACCGTTACTATTCCTAAAATAACAACCAATAATGCATTTGGAATTTTCTTATTTACCTTTCTTAAAATAATGATAATTATTGCTGCTGATAAACCGATAATTGTCGTTGGTATATCTAATTCTTTTATATGCTTCCAAATATCTTGTATAACATATTGAATTTGATTACTTCGAATAAAATCTACTCCAAGTAAATTTCTAAATTGATTGAACCCAATAATTAATGCTGCTGCAGAAGTAAATCCTGATATTACTGGTCTTGATAAAAAATTGACAATAAATCCAAGTCGAAATATCCCCATTAATAACTGAATTGCTCCAACCATTAATGCAAGTAAGATGGCTATTTCAATATAACTATCTGTACCTGCCAATGCTAAAGTAGAAACACCTGCTGCAACTATTAATGAATCCATTGCTACTGGGCCAATTGCAACTTGTCTTGAAGATCCAAATATTGCATACATTATTTGAGGAACTAATGCTGTGTACAATCCATAAATTGGAGGTAATCCAGCAATTAATGCATACGCTATTCCTTGTGGGATTAAAATAATTCCCACAGTAATACCAGCAATAATATCTCCTCTTAATCGAGAGCTTCTATAATTGGGTAACCATTCTAATATGGGTATTATTTTTTTAAAATTCATTTTAAAATAACTCTCCTTGATTCAGTCCTTTTTGTTTTCCAAGATGATTGTATGCCGCTTCAGTTACTTCTCTTCCTCTTGGTGTTCTCATTATAAAGCCTTCTTGGATTAAAAAGGGTTCATACACTTCTTCAATTGTTTCTGCATTTTCTCCAACAGCGGTTGCTAAAGTAGAAATACCAACTGGGCCTCCTTTAAATTTATCAATTAAAGTGTTTAAAATTTTAGTATCCATTTCATCTAATCCATAGGCATCAACTCTTAATGCTTTTAAAGCATATTGAGCAATTTCTATAGTAATACTACCATTTCCTTTTATTTGAGCAAAATCTCTTACTCTACGTAACAAAGCATTTGCGATTCTTGGTGTTCCTCTACTTCTACCAGCAATCTCAATTGCTGCTTCCATAGAAATAGGAACTTTTAATATAATTGCACTACGTTGAACAATAGTGGTTAGTAATTCTTTCTTGTAATAATTTAATCTACTACTAATTCCAAAACGAGCTCGCATTGGAGATGTTAGTAAACCTGATCTTGTTGTTGCTCCAATTAATGTAAATGGTTCTAAATTGATTTGAACTGTTCTAGCATTTGGGCCAGATTCAATCATTATATCAATTTTATAATCTTCCATTGCAGAATATAGATATTCTTCTACAATTGGACTTAAACGATGAATTTCATCAATAAAAAGCACATCTCTCTCATCAAGATTGGTTAACAGTCCAGCTAAATCTCCCGGCTTATCCAAAACAGGCCCAGATGTAACTTTAATTCCTACTTGTAATTCATTTGCTAAAATATGAGCTAGTGTGGTTTTACCTAAACCAGGAGGTCCATGAAACAATGTATGGTCTAACGCTTCATCTCTTTGATTTGCCGCTTCAACAAATATTTTAAGGTTTTCAATTGCTTGCTCTTGCCCTGTAAAGTCATCAAATGTAAGCGGACGTAGTTTTTTTTCTACATCCATTTCTTCATTAGAAAGATTTGTGTTTTCAGGATTTAAGTTCTCGTTCATAAATGCAAATATAATTGAATTTAGGTTTCTAGTAAGTGATTAATGTTACACAATAAGTTTTGTGAACAATAAAAGTCTAATATACAAAAAAGCCTTTCCAAATTGGAAAGGCTTTTTAAGTTTTATATATATCTTATGATGGATCTTCACCATCTTTTAACGGTGTAGTTTGCGAAACAAAATCTTCTCCGTGAATATATTCTCCATTTTCATCAACCTTACTATAATCATAAGGCCAACGATGAACTTCAGGAATTTTACCTGGCCAGTTTCCATGAAGATGCTCAACAGGAGTTGTCCATTCTAACGTGTTAGATCTCCAAGGGTTTTGAGTTGCATTTTTACCTCTATAAATTGAGATGAAAAAGTTTGCTAAGAATAATAACTGAGCCAATCCTCCTAAAATTGCAAACAACGTAATTACCACGTTTACATCAGCAACATCGTCAAACATTGGAAATTCAGTATTTGTATAATATCTTCTTGGTAAACCTGCTAATCCAATAAAATGCATTGGGAAAAATACTCCGTAGGCTGCAATCATTGTCAACCAGAAATGCCAGTACCCTAATGTTTTGTTCATCATTTTACCATACATTTTAGGGAACCAGTGATATACACCAGCAAACATTCCTAAAATAGCTGACACACCCATTACTAAGTGAAAGTGGGCAACAACAAAGTATGTATCATGTACATTAATGTCTAGTGCAGAATCTCCTAAAACCAATCCTGTTAAACCTCCAGTTACGAATGTAGAAACTAATCCGATGGAAAATAACATGGCGGGATTCAATTGGAGGTTTCCTTTCCACAAAGTGGTGATATAATTAAATGCTTTTACAGCAGATGGAATTGCAATTAATAAAGTTGTAAATGTAAATACAGAACCTAAAAATGGATTCATTCCTGAAATAAACATGTGGTGACCCCAAACAATTGTAGATAAAAATGCAATTGCCATAATAGAACCAATCATTGCTCTATAACCAAAAATTGGTTTACGAGAATTGGTTGCAATAATTTCTGAGGTAATACCTAATGCAGGTAATAATACAATATATACTTCTGGGTGGCCTAAGAACCAAAATAAGTGTTCAAATAGCACTGGAGACCCTCCTTGATAATGCAATACTTCTCCACTTATAAAAATGTCGGATAAATAAAACGATGTACCAAAACTTCTATCGAAAATTAATAATAAAGCTGCCGATAATAATACTGGGAATGATACTACACCAATAATTGCTGTAATAAAGAATGCCCACATTGTCAATGGCAATCTTGTCATTTTCATTCCTTTTGTTCTTAGGTTGAAAATTGTAACGATATAGTTCAATGATCCAATTAAAGAAGAGGCAACAAAAATAGCCATAGAAACTAACCATAAAGTCATCCCTAATCCAGAACCTGGAATTGCTTGTGGTAAAGCACTTAATGGAGGATAGATTGTCCAACCTGCAGAAGCTGGTCCAGCTTCAACAAATAATGAAATTACCATGATGATACTAGAAATAAAGAACAACCAGTAAGATAACATGTTTAAGAATCCTGAAGCCATATCTCTAGCTCCAATTTGCAATGGAATTAATAAGTTAGAGAATGTTCCACTTAATCCAGCTGTTAATACAAAGAATACCATAATAGTTCCGTGTATTGTAACTAATGCTAAATACATATCTGGATCCATTACTCCATCAGTTTGATGATCTCCTAAGAAAGCTTCAATGATTGTAAATGATTTTTCTGGCCATGCAATTTGCAAACGAAATAACATAGACATAAACACTCCAATGATTCCCATAAATATACCAGTTATTAAAAACTGCTTAGAAATCATTTTGTGATCTTGACTAAAAATATATTTAGTTACAAAAGTTTCTTTATGATGATGATCTGACATATTCTATTATTTATTGTGTCTTTAAAATATCTTATTTACTCGCAAGTTGTTGCCCCAATGTTGGTTGCTCTGCATACCACTTATTGAATTCATCTTCTTCTACAACAACTATTTTCATTTGCATTCCATAGTGAGAAGCACCACAAATTTTGTTACATAACAATATGTAATCGAACTCGTAAGGATCTTCACCTTTTTCTTTGCGAATTTTATTAATGACAGCTTGTTTGGCAACCACCTCAGACTGCTGTCTCATTTCTACCGTAGTATACTTAGGTGTAAAACCAAACTCGGTCACCATACCTGGAACACAATTCATCTGTGCTCTAAAGTGCGGCATGTATGCGGAATGCAATACATCCTGTGAACGGAACTTAAAAACAACTTTACGGCCTTTTGGCAAATACATAATTGGCGTAATGGCATCTAACTGCTTATCATCTGTAGCATTCAAGTCATTCATATCAACACCCATGGTGTTCATACCTTTAATGAAATTTACATTGGCTCTACCCAAAGTTTTATCACTTCCTGCATAACGTGCGTCCCATCTAAACTGCTGAGAATATACCTCAATGACTAAAGGGTCTTCTGCATCAGATAAATCCATGATGTTGTTCCACTGCCATAGCCCATATCCAATTAACACCACCAATACAACTGCAGGTGTAATTGTCCAAATAGCCTCTAATTTGTGACTATCTGCATAAAACAAGGCTTTATTCTCTTTCTTACCTCTGTACTTAAAGGTAAAATAGAAGATAATGAACTGCATGATAAACTGAACGATTCCGATAAGGATAAAGGTAATATCAAACAAATTATCATCGTGCTCTCCTTCAATAGAAGCAGACTCAGGCAACATGATTACATTCATAAAAATTAAGCAATAAATCATCATTGCATAGAAGAATGCAGTAAACCAAAGAAAATACTTTCCCTGTCTGTCATTGTCTGCATCTGTCGCGAGTACAGATCTAAAATTTAGTATTCTAGTGATTTGCCAAAAGCTTACACCTATTGCAACAGCAATAAAAATATAAAATAAAGCTAGCATATTATTTTGTCTTAATTATTTGATTATTAATGATGATTCTCTTCTCCTTCGTGTTCAATATTGTAATAATGGTAGTGCTCACTTTCATGTAAAAATGGGTTTCCTTTAACCAACGGTGGCGCCTTTGCAAACGCACGGAATGTTGTAAAGATAAAGAGCCCGATAAAGAAAGCCAACGCACTGATCTCTGGCACACCAAAGAACCATTGATCTCCAACGGTTGCTGGCATAACCATTACAAAAACGTCAATATAATGTCCTGCCAATATTACCAAGCCCCCAATAACAACAAACCAAGGCTTGCTCTTGTAGTCACTATTGATTAGTAATAATATTGGGAACGCAAAATTCATAACTACCATTCCTAAGAAAGGTATTTTATAATCGTTAAATCGCGCGATAAAATATACAGTCTCCTCTGACATATCAGCATACCAGATCAACATAAATTGTGCAAACCATAAGTACGTCCAAAATACAGAGAAACCAAACATAAACTTTGCCAAGTCATGAATATGACTGTCATTTACAAATGGTAAATGACCTTTAGACCTTAAGTAAATGGTTACAAAGGCAATTACTGTTAAAGCACTCACCAAGAAAGTAGCTAAGACATACCATCCAAATAAGGTAGAGAACCAGTGCGGATCTAATCCCATAATCCAATCCCAAGACATCATAGATTCAGTCACCATAAAGAATACTAAAAAGACTACAGCTGCATGGAAGTTTTTCTTATAGGTTTTATTTCCATCATTCGCAGTATCTTCTGCGATAGAGGTCTTTCTTGCATAAAAACGATAGACATTCCAACCAATTAAATACACAATACTTCTAATGGTCCATCCTGGAACATTTAACCACCACTTTTTAGCAGCAACAAGAGCATCGTAATTTGGACTTTTTGAGTCAAAAACACCTTCACCCATCCACACAAATAAGTGGTTCAAGTGACCTGCTGAAGTCATGACCATCACAAACATTAAAATACTTGCAGGCACCAAGTTCGCAGAAATAGCCTCCATGACTCTAAATAACACCACAGACCATCCTGCCTGTGCCACACGTTGCGATGCATAAAATGCCAACACAACTAATGAGATACCTAAAAAGAAAAATAATGCCACATAGACTGCTGCCCATGGTTTATTTTGTAGTGAATGCAACACATGTTCAGCATGTTCATCACCTGAATGTGCATCTGCACCGTGATGTGCAGCCTCTGTTCCTGCTGTTCCATGATGTGCATCTGCTGGTTTGTCTGCTGCATGATGCGCCTCTGAAGAAGATACTTCCTCATGATGTGAATCTTTTTTAACAGTCGCATGACCTTCCGAAGCTCCATGACTATCATGCTGATGCGCCAAAATATCCTTAGCGTCTTGCACTGTTTTTGGTGCGGTAAAAAAACTATATCCAACACCCAATGCTCCAATGATCATTAAAGCAATTGATACTGTTTTTAATTTCCCTGAGAATTGATACATATCTTTAAATTCTATCTTTTAAAAACTTATTTTAAATCTTTTTTTAATTGTTGTACATACTGTACAATCTGCCAACGTTCTGTGTAGGTAATCTGAGAAGCATGAGATCCCATCAAGTTTTTACCATGCATAATTACATGATAAATACTTCCTTCTGTGATTGCTCTACCTGCATCATCATATCTCGGGATACCACTGAACTTATCTCTCTGCACCAACACGCCGTTTCCGTCTCCTTTTTTTCCATGACAAGAAACACAATAGATGCTATACATCTTTTTACCGTTTGCCATGTTTTTAGCATCAACCGTTAATGGCGACTTCAAATCTTTCTTTGCTGCTTCATAGCCTGCAGGTGTGTCAGCATAATCATAAGGAACCTGTCCTCTTGCTATAGCTCCATCAACAGGTTTTAGGTTCGAACCATTAGGACTGTCATTCAATCCATTCTCTCCATTGGGTTCATAAGGAACAGATACATACATATCTGGCATGTACTGTGAGCTACGCGTACGTTTGTCTCCACAAGAAACCATGCTGATGGTTGCTACTAAAGCGAAAATTATTTTTGTACAGTTATTCATCTTCTTCTTTATTAGTGCTTTTCTACTAGGTTAATTTCTACAGCTCCTGTTTCTTTTAATAATGTTGTTAATTCCTCCTCATTATCATGTACCGGAATTTCCATTAAAAAGTGATCATCTGTAGTTCTAGGATCTGGATTTTCTGCTTCTTTAAATGGCCAAATTCTACTTCTCATGTAAAAAGTAATGACCATTAAGTGAGCTGCAAAAAATACCGTCAATTCAAATATGATTGGCACAAAGGCAGGCATATTTGTCCACCATGAAAAGTTTGGCTTACCACCAATATCTTGCGGCCAATCTTGAATCATCATATAGTAGGTCATCCAAATAGCAACACCCATTCCTGTGATACCATAAATAAATGCGGTAATCGCCAAACGTGTAGGAGCTAATCCCATTGCTTTGTCTAGCCCATGCACTGGAAATGGACAAAATACTTCTTCGATATGATGATGCGCTGCTTTTACTTTCTTAACAGCATCAAGAACAACTTCATCATCATTATAAAATGCGTGTATAACTTTATTACTCATGATTTCCGTCTCTTAATTTTTTATAATTCTCTCCTGAAGATTTCAAGATTGTTTTTACCTCTGCCTGTGCAATTACAGGGAATGTTCTTGCATATAATAAGAACAATACAAAGAAGAATCCTATCGTTCCAATAAAGATCCCTACGTCTACAAATGTTGGTTCAAAACGCCACCAAGTAGATGGTAAATGTCCTTTACTCAATACAATTGCAATAATATCAAAACGCTCAAACCACATTCCAATGTTTATGGCAATTGAAATAACGAACGACCAGATAAAACTTCTTCTTACTTTCTTAAACCACAATGCTTGTGGAATAATAATGTTAAATATAATTAGCGACCAAAATGCCCAAGCATATGGTCCTGTTGCTGCACCTACAGACATGTATGTATAATTCTCATAAGGAGAACCCGTGTACCAAGCAATAAAGAATTCTGAAGCATATGCCACAGCCACAATACCACCGGTTAGGATAATTACAATATTCATGTACTCTACGTGCAAACGCGTGATGTAATTTTCTAAGTTGGTTACCTTACGCATAATACCCAATAAGGTTTGTACCATTGCAAATCCAGAAAAGATTGCCCCAGCCACAAAATAAGGTGGAAAAATTGTTGAGTGCCATCCTGGGTTAATAGATGTTGCAAAGTCCATAGATACAATCGTGTGTACCGAAAGTACTAATGGTGTTGCCAATCCTGCTAATACCAATGATACTTCTTCAAAACGTTGCCAATCTTTTGCTCTACCCGACCATCCGAAAGATAACAATGCATAAATTTTCTTTTGAAAAGGCTTTACAGCTCTATCTCTAATCATTGCAAAATCTGGCAATAACCCTGTCCACCAGAAAACCAATGACACAGATAAATAGGTTGAAATTGCAAATACATCCCAAAGCAATGGTGAGTTAAAGTTTACCCACAATGAACCAAACTGATTTGGAATCGGCAATACCCAATAGCCCATCCATGGTCTTCCCATGTGGATAATTGGGAACAATCCTGCCTGAAATACTGCAAAAATTGTCATTGCTTCTGCAGAACGGTTAATGGCCATTCTCCACTTTTGACGGAATAATAAGAGTACTGCTGAGATCAGTGTACCGGCGTGACCAATACCTACCCACCATACAAAGTTGGTAATATCCCAAGCCCATCCAATGTTCTTGTTCAATCCCCAAACTCCAATTCCAGTTCCTACAGTATAAAAAATACATCCAAATCCCCATAACATTGCTGCTAAAGAAATATAAAATGCTATATACCAGTTTTTATTAGCTTTTCCTTCAATAGGTTTTGCTATGTCTTCGGTAATATCGTGGTAACTTTTATCACCTAATACTAATGGTTCCCTAATGGGTGCTTCGTAATGAGACATCTTTATATCTTAAATTTTAATTACGCTTCGTTTGTATTATTAACTTTTACTTGATACACTACATTTGGTTTCGTACCAATGTAATCTAACACGTGAAAAGCTCTTTTATCTTCTGCTAAATGAGAAACAGTATCCTCTGTGTTGTTTATATCTCCAAATACCATTGCTCCTGTTGAACAAGCAGCTGAACATGCTGTAGAGAATTCGTCTTTCTCAACTTTTCTACCTTCTTTTTTTGCTTTTAAGATGGTAGCTTGCGTCATTTGAATACACATAGAACATTTCTCCATTACTCCTCTAGAACGAACTACAACATCTGGATTTAATACCATTTTACCATATTCATCATTCATATTAAAGTCAAACTCGTTGTTGTTACTGTAGTTAAACCAGTTAAAACGACGAACTCTATATGGACAGTTATTTGCACAATATCTTGTTCCTACACAACGGTTATATGCCATTTGATTTTGACCTTGACGACCGTGAGAAGTTGCCGCAACTGGACAAACTGTTTCACATGGCGCTTGGTTACAATGCTGACACATCATTGGCTGGAATGCTACCGTAGGATTTTCTGCTTCTGTTTCTATAGTTGCAAATAAATCTCCACCGCTTAATTCAAGAACCTTCTCTGCATATTGTCTTTCTAAATCTTTCCCAGCAATATTTGGGAATTTCTTAGAAAACTCTTCTATGGTGATTTTTCCTTCTTTTGAACCTACATCAGCAACTTCAGAAGAATAATATCTATCAATACGCAACCAGTGCATATCTCTACCAACTCTTACTTCGTTCTTACCAACAACTGGAACATTGTTTTCTGCATGACATGCAACAACACAGGCTCCACATCCAGTACAAGATGTTAAGTCGATTGATAAATTAAAGTGATGACCAACACTTCTATCGTGCTTGTCCCAAAGATCAACAGAATTTGCTTCTATTTCCTTATGGTTTAAAGAAGCTGATGCAGCTTTATTCCAAGTATGTTTTGGATCTACACTACTAGTAACCTCAGCTAAAGTTGCTTGCTTTAAGATATCGTGTCTTCCAGCAATTGTTTTTTGTACTTGTGTACAAGCAAACTCATGAGTTCCACCAATTTTCTCAATAGTAACTCCAGTTTGAATATGATTTGCATTGATATATAAAGGATAAGCATTTACCCCAACTATCATTGCATCTTTTAAATTTTGTTGTCTTCCATATCCTAATGCCAATCCGATAGAACCTTTTGCTTGTCCTGGTTGAATCATTACAGGGATATCAGAAACGGTTACTCCGTTTACTGTAATATTAGCATATTGACCATTGATAGCTCCATTATCTTTTACTGGATTAGAGAAACCTAATTCTCTAGCATCTGGCATAGACATGGTAATGTAGTTATCCCAAGAAGCTCTAGTTAATGGATCTGGCAATTCTTGTAACCATGGATTGTTTGCTTGTTTACCATCTCCTAAAGCAGTAGAAGTAAATAAGTTCAATTCCATTGCAGATGGTTTAGTGGCACTTTTTAATGCAGAAGCTGCAGCAGCAATATCTACAGATTTAGCAGCAACAGTTGAAGCAACAGTTGTTGTAAAAGTTCCGTCATGCAATGCTTGATTCCATGATTGACCACCTAATATATTTGAAGCCCAAAAAGCTTTTAAATAATCGTAATAAGAAGTTGAGTTTCCAGACCATTTTAATAATACATCTTGTAATTGACGTGAATTAAATAATGGTGAAATTGTTGGTTGCACTAAACTATGCACTCCAGCAGTTAAAGAAACATCACCCCAAGATTCTAAATAATGAGAAGCTGGCAATGCAAATTCAGCAGTACTAGCAGTTTCATCATTTTGATCAGACAATGCAACTGATAATTTCAATTTACTAATTGCTCCTTTTACATCATTAGCAGCTGCTAAAGAATATGCTGGGTTTACATTATAAGTAATTAATCCTTTTAAAGATCCAGATTTTAAATCAGCTACTAACTGAGCAACATCTGCATCATTACCTTGTCTTATATTATTAGTTGTAACTACGTCCATAACCTCACTACTTAAAGCGTTGTTAATTGCCATAGCAACTAGTTGTGCATTTTTATCGTTCAGTCCTGTTACAACAACTCCTTTAGAACCAGCTTTCTTTAACTGATTTGCTGCTGCCTTAACAGCTGCATCTGCTTGAGTTCCATTTGAAGGAACATTCGCTCCTGTTATGGCATTGTATAAATTGATTAAAGCAAAAACTTGCTCAGATGGTTTTACAACCACTCTTTTATCAGAATTTGCACCAGTCAATGTCATATTAGATTCAAACTGAATATGACGAGACATTTTTCCTGTTTCTGGCTTTCTTCCAGCGGCATAACTTTTATCATAACCACCTTGCCAATCTCCTAAGAAATCTGCTCCAACAGAAACAATAACTTCTGCTTTATCAAAATGATATGTTGGTAATGAACGAGTTCCATACATTGCTTCAAATGCATCTAAAGCTCCAGATTCTGAAACTGCATCATATACAACATGTTTTACATTTGGGTATACTGCAACAAACTCAGAAATGATTTTCTCCGTTGATGGACTTGCTAAAGATCCTGTTAATAAAACAACAGATTCATTATTTGCTTTTAAGTCATTCAGTTTTGCTCCAATTTGCTTATCTGCATCATCCCAAGTTAAAAAAGAATCTCTGTTTTGAGGCTCTTTTAATCTTAGTTGACTATCGTATAAAGATAAAACAGATGCTTGAACACGAGCATTCGTTGTTCCATTAGCATCTTTATTAGGCATCACTAAAATAGGACGACCTTCTCTTGTTTTAACTAAAATGTTTGCGAAGTCATAACCATCTGCAATTGTTGTTGCGTACCAATCTGCAACTCCAACTGTAATATCATCCGGTTTAACTACGTAAGGAATTGATTTCCTTAAAGGTCCTTCACAGGCAGCTAATGAAGCAGCTGCTGTTGTGAAACCAACATATTTTAAGAAATCTCTTCTTGATGTAGATGACGCTTCTAAAGTTTCTTTATCTCCTAAAAATTCATCTGTTGGAATTTCTTCTACAAATTCATTTTTACTTAGCGTTTCAACAATAGAACCTTCTTTAAGTTCCTCAACACTTTGCCAGTATTTTTTGTTTGAAGCCATTTATATAATTGTTTTTACTTTCTAATTATTAATAGTGACATTTACCACATTCCTTACCTCCTAATTGAGCAACTGTAACAGACTCAACACCATACTTCTTAGATAACTGTTCGTGGATTTTTGTGTAATATGGATTACCTTTTAAATCTACTTTAGTTTCTTTATGACAATCAATACACCAACCCATTGTTAATGGAGAAAACTGATACACTTCATCCATAGTCTCAACTGGACCGTGACAAGTTTGACATTTTAATCCTCCAACAGTTACGTGTTGTGAGTGATTAAAATATGCGAAATCAGGTAAATTATGTACTCTTACCCATTTAACTGGCTGTGTATTTCCTGTATATGCTAAATTATCTGCATCCCATCCAGCAGCAGTATATAACTTCTGAATTTCTTTATCTAATTCTACTTTACCCATATTCATAGAAGCAATCTTTGTATCATCTGCTACTTCAGAAATATTCTTATGACAATTCATACAAACATTTAATGTAGGAATTCCAGATGTTTTACTATGCTTAGCCGATGAGTGACAGTATTGACAATCTATTTTATTATCTCCTGCATGAATTGTATGTGAAAATGCAATTGGCTGAATAGGCTGATATCCTTCATCAACTCCTATCTGAGACAAAGTACCGAACAAGACATATGCTGTTGTAAGTGCTAAAAATATTGTAAGCAACACATGTAAAAATGTATTTTTCTTAAATCCAATCCACAACTCTTGTACATTACCTGCTAAACCAGGCGTTTTTGGAGCTCCTTTTAATTCGCTAATAACTTTTAGTAAGCTAGAGATGATTAAAAGTCCAACAACAATAACGGCAATTAAGATATAGGTTAACCAAGGTGAAGCTTCTTTTGCTACAGCAACATCTGCTACAACAGCTCCAGGTTTTACAGGATCCCCAACAGTTGTATAATAAATAATATCTTCGATATTCTTATCAGTTAATGCTGGAAACGCAGTCATAGCTGAACCGTTATACTCATTAAAAATTGCATTTGCGTCTGCATCACCAGTTGCTCTTAAAGCCGCATTATCTTTAATCCAAGACTGCAACCAATCTGCTTCTCTTCTTTCTGCTACCTTCCCAAGAGATGGACCTGTCTCTTATACACATCTGACGCTGCCGACGATCTACTCTGTGTAGA
>OLHJ01000287.1_pt1 | contig 17299 bp, 13 predicted proteins | sample 1609491 | NCBI WGS metagenome assembly OLHJ01 (sample SAMN05416861, study PRJEB24817) | seawater metagenome | isolation source: Sea water | place: Canada:Atlantic | collected 2013-11
TACACAGAGTAGATCGTCGGCAGCGTCAGATGTGTATAAGAGACAGGTATAAACTAGGGAATGAAAATTTGTCCCCCAACGTTTAGCTACAATAAGAAATGGATTGTACACATTTCCAGTAAATAAAGGGTTACCAAACTCTTGAAAATTACTCAATTCAAATTCATGAATATAACCTAGAGCCATAGAGGTGGCATACTTTTCATTCACTAAAAACGTCCATTGAGTTCCAAGTTTTAAGCTTTCCATTTTACTACTCGGAATTGAGTCTTTTGAAATATTAGCTTGAGGGGCGAAAATTAAAAAGGGGAGCTCAACTTCAAATCCTAAACGGTCTATTGGCGCAAACTCATACTCCACCAAAGCCTCATAAGTATCAAAAGTAAGGTTATCCGTAAGTCCCAATCCTACATTCCACTCTTTTTCTCCTTTACGAGCTCCTAAATCACGGATTAAATCAATGTACAATGGTTCTGCATGTAAAATCTTTACAGGTGTTTTCTTTTCTTGGTATTGCTCAATATAAAGGCTGTCTTCTTGTTTAATGGTTAGAGAATCCTCTTGTCCCAAAAGAGAAGTATTGAAAATAAATAAAATAAGAAGTAGCGGAGTAATAACTCTAATCATAGCTTTTAAATTTAAACAAAAAGTATAGATTAGTTTGAGCTACAAATTTATTGATACCCCAAAATGGATGGCGCTAGGTATTTAGGATTTATACTTTTTTAAGAATTTCCTAACCTCCTATATTCCTATATTCCTCTTAATTACTTCTTGAAATTGAAGAATGTAATTAGCTCCTTTCTTTTCATGATCTAATTCAATTTCACCCATTAATTGTTTGGTAAGGCTGTTAATTAGATTTAACCCAAAACTATTAGCCTTTTCAATATCAATGCTTTTAGGCATGCCCGGACCTGAATCACCGATGTAAAGAATAAAATAGGGATAGTTCAATTTTTCCAATGAAATAGCTATCTCACCTTCTCCATTTTCATTCACACCATATTTAAGCGAATTAGTCACGATTTCATTAATTACAATACCTAGTGGGATTGCTGTATCCATGTTTAGCTCCACATTATTTACATTTATATTCACCTTAACTTTATGGTTTATTCCATTCATAGAAAGAATTAACTGACCAATTAGACGATCTAAATACTCATGGAAATTAATGGCCGAAAAATCACTTTCTTCATACAGCATTTCATGCACAATCCCCATGGTTTTAATTCGGTTTTGACTTAGTTTAAAATACTCTCTAATTTCTTCATCCTCTATAAAACTGGCTTGCAAACTAAGTAACCCTGATATAACCTGCATGTTATTTTTTACTCGATGATGGATTTCTCTCAATAAGATTTCATTTTCTTGATTCTTTGCCCTTAACTGCTTTGATTTCAATTTACCATGAAGAATTAATTCTACTAAATACTCCCCATAAATTGCTCCAAGAATAATTGTACCAGTAATAATTGATAAGAATATAAAGAATGGACGGGCATCAGGTCCCACCTCATTCATCTCTCTAATAAAAGGTCCATCCATTAAATATATGGTTATTAGAAAGAGCAATGACATAGCTAACCAAAAGCGACCATACTTCTTACGCATAGAATACCCAGATAAAACAATAATGGGGATAAAGAATGTAAAAACACCATCAATCCCTCCGCTACAGAGGTTAATTAAAACCACCGCAATGTAAATCAATGAGGAACCCTGAAAATATACGCGAATTAAATTTTCCGTTTTAAAAAAACGGTATAAAATGAACAGATTGCTAAAAGCAAATGTGAGGAAGATTATTGGAATATATCCTCTGATACCCATACCCCAATAAGAAACAGCCGCTAAAATAAAGGTAGAAAGAGAAGCATATAGCAGAATATTCCGCGTAGCTATTTTCTGATGATGTTTTAATTCTGGTTCCATTTAGTATAATAAAGGCTATTCCTTATATTTCCGCGCTATTGACGCTGGTTTATTGATTTCAAAAAAATAAAAGTAGCCATTCCATTAAAAGCGAGTGTATAGTTCTTTAATTATGTGGTGAAACTTTCCATTTTTGGCACAAAAAAAACCAATACCTAATGCATGAAACAAGAACTAAAAAATTTGACCGTATAGTTTAAGACAAACAAAAGCACCCCATTTTGATTACTCATTCTAAAATATTGCATTTCTTAAAGGCAATGACTTTTAAAGGTAATTCTCTAGATACGGATATTTCTGGGCAAAAAAAAGCATAAAAAAACCCCGACCAAAGCCGGGGTTTAATTCTATTTAAAGAGCAATAATTAAACTGCTTCTTGAACCCTATTTGCTGCATCTTGCAATGTAATTGCAGATGTTACTTTAAGACCTGAATTATCAATTAATTCTTTTGCCTCAACTGCATTTGTTCCTTGTAAACGTACAATTACTGGTACTTCAATGTTCCCAATGGATTGGTAAGCATCAATTACCCCTTGAGCTACACGGTCACAACGTACAATACCACCAAAAATGTTTACTAGAATCGCTTCAATTTTTGGGTCTTTTAAGATCAAACGGAAAGCTTGCTCTACACGTTTTGCATCAGCAGTACCACCTACATCTAGGAAGTTTGCTGGAGAACCACCTGACATTTTAATAATGTCCATAGTAGCCATTGCTAAACCTGCACCGTTTACCATACAACCTACGTTACCATCTAACTTTACAAAGTTCAACCCAACCGTTGAAGCTTCGTACTCAGAAGGATCTTCTTCCGTTACATCACGCATTTCTGCGATGTCTTTATGACGGTAAAGTGCTGAATCATCTACAGTAACTTTAGAATCTACTGCGATAATGCAATCATCAGAAGTTTTTAATACTGGATTAATTTCAAATAAAGAAGCATCAACACCTTCGTAAGCTCTGTATAAAGCAGAAACGAATTTTGTCATTTCTTTCATTGACTTTCCAGATAAACCTAAGTTAAAAGCAATCTTTCTAGCTTGAAATCCAGTAACCCCAACTTTAGGATCGATTTCTTCTTTGAAAATACGCTCTGGAGTTTTTTCAGCAACTGCTTCAATATCCATACCTCCATCTGGAGAATACATGATGATATTTCTACCTGCTTGACGATCCATCATTACTGACATGTAATACTCTTCTGGCTCAGAAGCTCCAGGGTAATATACATCTTGACCCACCAATACTTTGCTTACTAATTTACCCTCAGCAGAAGTTTGAGGAGTAATCAAGTTCATTCCAATAATTTGGTCTGAAATTGTTCTTACTTCGTCTAAAGATTTAGCCAGTTTTACACCGCCACCTTTACCACGACCACCTGCGTGAATTTGTGCCTTAATTACAAACCAGTCAGTTCCGGTTGTTTTGTTCAACTCTTTTGCCGCTTCAACAGCCTCTTCAGGAGTATTTGCTACAATTCCTTCTTGAATGGCAACTCCGAAACTTTTTAAAAGGGATTTACCCTGATATTCATGCAGATTCATTGATATATTTTTATAAAAATTAGTTCAAATTTTGAAGGCCAAAAGTAACATATAATTGGTTATACCTATAGAGATGAATTACAAATTACTCCCTATTTCCTATTATTTATTCACGCTTTGTGAATAAACCATATAGGCGACTAACCATAATCTCAATATTTCTAAAATTTGAAGTCTAAAAATTGCGCATTCCCCCTTATTTTCGTGTTACCTTAAAAAACAAATAATGACGGTTATTCAAGCATCCAGTATTCACAAAAGTTACGATGATCTAAAAATCTTAAAAGGAGTGGATTTAGCCATTCAACAAGGCGAGATTGTTTCTATTGTGGGAGCTTCAGGAGCTGGAAAAACCACCTTATTACAAATATTAGGTACACTAGATGATGCGGATGATGGTTCTTTAAAAATAATGGATAAGGAAGTCCGTCAGTTAAAATCGGATAAACTGGCCCATTTCAGGAATAAGAACATTGGATTTGTTTTTCAATTCCACCACCTGTTACCTGAGTTTACCGCCTTAGAGAATGCTTCTTTACCCCTATTCATTGCCGGATATTCTAAAGCAGAGGCGGCTGTTATTGCTACCGAATATCTTGAATTTATGGGATTAGGAGATCGCCTAGATCACAAACCCTCTGAACTTTCAGGAGGAGAACAACAACGAGTAGCAGTTGCCAGGTCTTTGGTTAACAAACCTGCTATTGTATTTGCTGATGAGCCTTCTGGAAACTTGGACTCCAAATCGGCAAAAGAATTGCACCAATTGTTTTTTGACTTACGAGATAAATTCAATCAAACATTCATCATCGTAACGCACAACGCTGAATTAGCAAATATGGCGGACCGAAAATTAGTGATGCAAGACGGAAAAATTGTGGAATAAATGAAGCATTCAGAACTATCGGATTTTTTAAATGAAAAAGCCGAGTACTATGAAACATTAGATTTCATTGAATCGGACCCTATTCAAATACCCCATCTCTTTTCTAAAAAGGAAGATATTGAAATAGCTGGCTTTTTGGCTTCCACTATTGCTTGGGGACAACGACCAACCATTATTAGAAATGCTACTTTTATAATGGAAAATATGGATATGGCTCCGTATGATTTCATTTCTAATTTTAAGGAAGAGGACCTAACCTCTTTTGAAGGATTCAAACACCGAACTTTCAATTTTGAAGATTTAAAGCACTTTTTCTTCTCATTGCAAAATTTGTATCAAAATCATGGAGGATTGGAGAATGCTTTTTCACAAACTCCGGAGAACATGGCCTTAAATATTTCAAAATTCAAGGAATTGTTTTTTGAAATACCGCATCGATCCCGTACCCAAAAACATGTTTCAGACCCAATGAAAGGTTCTGCGTCTAAACGCCTGAACATGTATTTACGCTGGATGGTTCGTTCCGATCAAAAAGGGGTGGATTTTGGAATTTGGAAAAAACTTTCTCCCGCTAATCTTTACCTACCCTTAGATGTACATACGGGAAACGTTTCTAAAAAACTGGGGATTTTAAAACGAAAACAAAGCGATTGGAAAGCACTAGAAGAGATTATGACTACCCTAAGAAAGTTAGACCCAAACGATCCCGTTAAATTTGATTTCGCCTTATTTGGTTTAGGGGTTTTTGAAGGATTTGGCAAAGACGCCTAAGGCTTCCATACCATTTTATACAACACCTGTGGTTTGTTCTGATACGTTTCTGCCGAAATGTAATATTCATACCCGGAAATCCAGGTTAGGCCCTCAATTTGTTTACTTGAATCTTCCGGAACTTTAAAAGGAACTGTGATAAACTTTGACTCCTGAAAATTATTCAAATGGATATCCGTAATCCGAATAACATATTGCTTATCAAAGTAATAACCACATAACACAATCTCATTATTTTCTGCTACATACTCCCCGGCAGTTACCAAGCATTTGGCATTAAACTCGGCAATTGGACTTAACGCATGGGGTCCCAACTTCTTTGGCAAGGAGTACACTCTGGTATTCTTATTCCCCCAATTTTTAGAGAATATATAAAGAGAATCTCCCATACTTATTAAAGCCTCAGCATCATAATTGGTTTTGAATTTACCTAAATTAAAATGCTTTTGATCTACGTAGCTAATTTGTATAGTATCTGCAGTAACCTCATCGTTATTTAAGTAATCTTGTTTTGAAATTCGGTAAATCCTTAAATCGGTTCTATTACCTCGATTGTTACCAATATCTGCAATGTAAATATGGGTTTCGTCTACACAAATATCTTCCCAATCTTTGTTCTTTGCGCCTTTAATAAATACCTCTCTGGTTACATTTCCAGTACTGGAATCAAATTCATACAAAACGGGTCTACCCCCAGAATCGTTATGGGTAATCAACTTACCATTAATTTGAATCAATCCGGAAGTTTCTTGAATATAGGGGTCAAGTTCAGTAACCACTGAAATTTCTTGCGACAGAATGGTGAAAGGAAGAAACAGCAACACAAATCCTAATAATTTATTCATGCCTCAAAGGAAGGTGTTTTTAAGACAAAAAAAATGCTGTTATCAATAAATAACAGCATCTTAATATCTCCGTTGAATTCCATCTATTCTAGGTTACCCTTTTTAGATTTTCTGTAAATAAAGGAATTCAAAATGTTTCGTTTAGCAAAGCGGAATGGTTTATCAGCGTTTAAAAACTTACTAAATAGGTTTTTATTTACACCAAAGTACTCGTAGGTATTCCCATCTAAAAAGGTAATTTCTAACAATAAACTTTTATGTTTAAAGTCATCAATACCAGACGCCATAGCTGCTTCGTATTCTGCTTTTCCCTTTTCAATAGTTTCAGGGGCAATACTTACTAAAAAGTGGTATCCGTCAATAATAGTTCTACCCATTACCTCTGCTTCGGCCGCTTTTTCGTCATTTTCTTGAAACTTATCTGGGTGCCACTCTTTCACCAAGTTTCTATACGTTGACTTCAACTCTTTAAGTGTTGTTTCTTTTTCAGAAGCAAACAACTTTCGGTATTCATTAATTCGTTTCATAACAAAAAATATTTCCCGTTTATGCAACCACTAGGCTCCATTTTGGGCGCGCGAAAATATATCTTTTTATTAAGTTCTCAACTATTTAATTAGAAATATTAAAAATCACATATCCCTGCAAAACAATAGATTAAACCATGATTTAGTAATTACCCTGTCAAAATTATTTTAGAGAAAGACAACCTTAAATATTTAATTCTCGTCTGTTTACCGATAAGGTTAACCACCCTATTTTTTCTACTAATTAAAAACTGTTGTCATGAAAAGACTATTTACCCTTTCACTTCTATTTTTTGCATTTGGTACTTTAAGTACCTACGCAACTCACCTTCAAAACATGGAAATTAATGCCGAGCATATTTCTGGAAACCTTTATAGAGTCTCTATGCAGTTAGTAACAGATTGTGCCGCTATTTCACCTCCTAGTGCCGCTAACTTAAACTTTTCAAATGGTACTTCATCATTTGTTCGAACACTAAATCAAATAAATACCAATAACACGGTTTCTACAAATTACTCTTGTCATTGTAACATTGCAAATACAACCTGTAATAGTGGAGCATTGCCAGGTTATCATTGGATTATTTATTCCGACACTGTAACCTTAAGTACAAGTACTACTTGGACGCTAAGTTACAGTTCATGTTGTAGGTACAATTCCATTACAAACTTGTCAAACCCTGGGTCCACAAGTCAGTATGCAGAAACTATTATTAACCAATCTGCTTACCCTACAAATTCAACTCCTTTTTTTCCTATTGCAAATAGGTTACATATAAGTTCTTTAGACACTTTTGAAACTGATTTAAGCGCCTTTGATTATGATGGAGATAGTATTGTTTATGCCTTGATTTCCGCACGTGAAAATGCAACAACAAATGTGGTGTACAGCCCGGGGCATTCTGCTACCAATCCAATGCCTGGCGCGTCCTTAAATTCAGCAACTGGCGTTTTCACATCATATGGCACATCAACAATGGGCTCTTATGTAATGGCTATTGAAGCTAAAGAATATGATAGAACAAGTGGAACCCTTAAAAGCACGGTGGTTAAAGAGTTCTATATTACAAATGGCCTACCCAATCAGGGGAATAAAACCATATCTGACACTCCAACTCCAAACGGTTTCCTAAGTTCTTCGAACGGTACCGTTTCTGGAAATCAATTGACTCTTTGTGCCTCTTCCAATTCTACGGCTGAAATTAGTTACACTTCCACTAAAGGAAATGTACAGCTTTGGTCAAACATTGATATTAGATACCCAGGTGTTACTTATACTAAAACAAACGCAGCTACTAGTACTTTAACCATCAGTATTCCAAATAATCTAAATGTAACAACATTAGATTTTTATGTTATTGCTGGTGCAGATAGTTCTGCCTTTACTAACCTAAGATACGATGCATATTCTATTACTTTAGGTGGATTTTCTACTTCTGGAGATCAGACTATTTGTTTAGGAGGTTCCGTACAGATGTCGGCTACTTCTTTAGACCCTAACCCTGTTTATCAATGGACCTACCTATCAGGTACTCCAATTGATACATTACCTAGTTCTCCGGGTTACAGCTTTTCATGTGATAATTGCCCAAATCCAGTAATTACGCCTACGGTGACCTCTCAGTATATTGTGAATAGTTTACCAAACACTTGTGGACAACCAGATACAGTAACCATTACGGTAATTCAGCCTCTTTCTTTACAAACAAGTATGTATGACACCATTTGTAATGGTGACAGTACTTTAATAAGCGTTTCGGGTGGAATGACTAATAATTTAGTTTGGGAAGAAAACTACACCAATATGAACTTTTCGGGTGATTCCATGTATGTTTCTCCTACTTCAGATGCCTATTATTTAATATACAATCCGAGTTACCTATGTGGAGATTCAGTCTACGTTCATGTAATTGTGCCTCAAAATGTAGATGCTGGAACAGATGAATCCATTTGCTTAGGTAACTCTGTGGTATTGAACGCAACTAATACCATGCAAGCTACATGGAGTCCAGCCAGTTCTTTAAATTGTACTACTTGCGCTAATCCAACAGCTACACCTACTCAATCTACCATGTATACAATATCTAATGATTCGTATGGATGTTTAAGTGAAGATTCTGTATTTGTAAATGTAGTCTTTGATCGTTCCATTATGGGTACTGCCTTCGAGTCAAATGGGACTTCTATGGGAGGTACTAAAGTTTTATTAATAGCATACAATAGCGTAGATAGCACGGTGAGTATTGCTGACTCCACCCTAACTGACGCTTCTGGTAACTTCTCGTTTACTACTTCAAGTGATATACATTATGTTAAAGTTGTACCTGATTCTAGTACCTACCCGTACGAGTTTCCTACCTACTATGGGAATCAAGGAATCTTTTTAAATGCGACTCCAGTAGTTACATTGGCCTGTGATACCTCAACAATTTCTATTACCACATTAGCGGCCCCTAATCCAGGAGGAAGCGGATTTATTTATGGAAACGTATACCAAGGTGCAGGTAAAACAGAAGCCCAAGGTGATCCGGTAATTGGAGCTAGAATCATTTTAATTAACGAAAATGGAGTTGAAATGGGGTATTCAGAAACAGATGCTAATGGTCGTTTTGAATTCGCAAATATTGCACTCGGTAATTACCAGTTATTTATGGATGCGGTGAACGCTCAAAACCAATTAGCTCCTAGTATTCCAGTAGATGAGAACACCAAAAACTTGATTTACAATTACAAGTTAGAAAACGGGACTTTGATTCCTACAACTATTACCTCTGTAGATCAATTGGATAAAGAAGAGTTAGTTCTTTTCCCTAATCCAGCTTCTAAACAGATTCAAATTATGGGTCTTTCTACCGATATAGTTTATTCTGTAATTGGTATTGACGGGAAGGTATACTTGAAAGGTAATGCGAACTCAAATTCAATAATTAACATTGAAAGTCTACCTAAAGGACCATACATTATAAAAGCAACATACAATACCGATGAATTTATTCAACGATTCATCAAACAATAAACTCTCAGTCCCAATGAGATCGGGGATTAGAATTTGCTAGTCCCCATTAATATTCCCCAAATCCTAAAACAAAAAAAGGCTCAGATGAAAATCTGAGCCTTTTTTTAATTTCTTTAATTAAATCCTATTTATTCAATTCAATAGCCTTTAAAGTATTCTGCATTAATGATGCAATGGTCATTGGTCCTACTCCACCAGGAACCGGAGTAATAAATTCTGATTTTGGAGAAACAGACTCAAAATGAACATCTCCTAGTAATCTAAACCCAGACTTCTTAGAATCATCTGCAACGCGAGTAATACCTACATCAATTACGGTAACACCATCTTTTACCATATCTCCGGTAATAAACTCTGCTTTTCCTAAAGCAACGATAAGGATATCTGCCGTTTTAGTAATCTCAGCTAAGTTTTTGGTTCTAGAATGTGTTAGGGTAACCGTACAGTTTCCTGGATAGTTATTTTGCCCCATTAAGATTGACATCGGTAATCCCACAATGTTAGACCTACCTACTACGACACAATGCTTACCCGAAGTTTCTACTTCGTAACGCTTTAATAATTCTAAAATACCGTTGGGTGTAGCTGGAATAAAAGAAGGTAACCCTAAAGCTACTTTACCAAAGTTGGCAGGGTGAAAACCATCTACATCCTTAGTTGGAGAAACTGCGTTTAATACCGTTTCTTCATCAATATGATCAGGTAATGGAAGTTGTACAATGAATCCATCAACAACGTCATCATTATTTAATTCGTCAATTTTTGCCAATAACTCTTCTTGCGTAGTTTCTACCGGCATTTTAATTAAACTAGAACCAAAACCTACCTTTTCACAAGCCTTAACTTTTGCATTTACATACGTAATACTTGCACCGTTATCTCCAACAATAATTGCTGCTAAATGCGGTACTTTACCTCCATCTGCTTTAATTTTTGCTACTTCAACTGCTAATTCCTCTTTAATGTCGTTTGAGGTCTTTTTTCCATCAAGTAATACCATATGTATATTTTTAAAGTTAAAATTCTTTTATTGAAAGGTAATCTTAGTTACCCCCACCAGGCATACCCGGCATTCCACCAAATTGTTTCATTAAACCAGCCATAGCTGATTTATTGTTCATCATTTTCATCATTTTTTTGGTGTCGTTAAATTGCTTCATCAATTGATTCACCTCTTTAACATCTCTACCCGACCCTTTGGCAATTCTTTTCTTTCTAGAACCATCAATTACCTCTGGATGTTCTCTTTCTTTTGGAGTCATTGAACTAATAATAGCCTCAATATGTTTGAAAGCATCATCACCAATTTCAACATCTTTTAATGCTTTCCCCATTCCAGGTAACATTCCCATCAAATCTTTTACATTACCCATTTTCTGGATTTGCTTGATCTGCGCTAAGAAATCGTCAAAGTTGAATTGGTTTTTAGCAATTTTCTTTTGAAGTTTACGTGCTTGTTCTTCATCAAATTGATCTTGAACACGCTCTACTAACGAAACCACATCACCCATTCCAAGAATACGGTCAGCCATCCGTTCTGGATAGAACACATCTAAAGCCTCCATTTTCTCACCGGTACCAATAAATTTAATTGGCTTTTGAACTACGTGACGAATAGATAAAGCAGCACCCCCACGAGAATCACCATCTAATTTGGTAAGGATAACCCCATCAAAATCTAAACGATCGTTAAACTCCTTGGCCGTGTTAACCGCATCTTGACCCGTCATGGCATCTACCACAAACAAAGTCTCGTTTGGATTAATAGCATCTTTAATAGCAGCGATTTCCACCATCATTTGCTCATCAACCGCTAAACGACCCGCGGTATCCACAATTACCAAGTTCATTCCGTTGCTCTTTGCAAACGCAATACCTTGTTTGGCAATCTCTACTGGGTTTTTTTCATCTCTATTTGAGAATACCTCTACTCCAATTTGTTCTCCAACTACATGCAACTGATCAATTGCCGCAGGACGGTAAACATCGGCTGCCACTAAAAGAGGCGTTTTACCTTTCTTAGTTTTTAAGAAGTTAGCCAATTTACCGGTATGGGTAGTTTTACCCGAACCTTGAAGTCCAGACATCAAAATAACCGCTGGATTACCACTAATATCTAATTCTTCTACTACTTCACCCATTAGCTTTGAAAGCTCATCATGGGTAATCTTAGTTAATAGTTGACCTGGAGAAAGGGAAGTCAGTACATCCGCTCCTAGCGCTTTTTCTTTTACCGTATTGGTAAAGTCTTTCGCAATTTTATAGTTAACATCCGCGTCCAATAAGGCTCTACGAATTTCTTTCATGGTTTGAGCAACATTAATTTCGGTAATGTTACCTTGACCTTTTAACGTCTGGAACGACTTTTCTAATCTCTCTTGTAATCTATTGAACATGGCTCAAAATTATGATTGCAATAATACTATTTACGTTTAATGACTTCATGGATAATTGTTGCAAAATTTCAACTTATCCAATTCCTCTTTACATTCTATTTGGCACCTGAACTCCAAGAAGTCTCATACCACTTTTAATCACCTTTCCTACCTCCGCAGATAAGGAAACTCTAAATTGCGTTTGTGCCTCATTTTCATCATTAAAAATAGGCGAAGACTGGTAAAATGAATTGTATTGTTTTACTAAATCATACACATAATTAGCAATGTTTGCAGGACTAAAATTCAATCCAGCTTCTTTCACTATCGTTGGGTAATCATTTAGCATTTTTATTAATTCCAATTCTTTATCTGAAAGCTCAGATGCTTCCATAGTTACGGGATGAACACCTTCAGCTCTTCTAATAATAGACTGTATACGAGCATGCGCATACTGGATGAAAGGCCCCGTATTACCATTCAAATCAATAGATGCCGATGGATCGAACATCATTTTCTTTTTAGGATCTACCTTCAAAATGAAGTATTTCAAAGCACCTTTTCCAACCATATCAGCTAATGCTGCTTGTTCTTCTTCCGTTTGATCAGATACATGACCATGAAGCTCTGATGCCTTTTGCGCATCATCTACCATACCTTGCATTAAATCATCGGCATCTACAACCGTTCCTTCACGAGATTTCATTTTACCATGCGGTAATTCTACCATACCGTATGATAAATGGTAACACTCTTTAGCCCATTCAAACCCTAATTTGTTTAAGATTAAGAATAATACCTTAAAGTGATAATCTTGCTCGTTTCCTACCGTGTAGATTAATTGATTAATGTCTGGATAGTCTTTGTAACGTTGAATTGCCGTTCCTATATCTTGAGTCATGTAGACCGCAGTACCATCCGAACGTAATACCAATTTATGATCTAATCCATCTTCGGTTAAATCAATCCAAACCGAACCGTCTTCTTTTTTATAGAAAACGCCTTTTTCCAATCCTTCGGAAACAAAATCCTTTCCGTACAAATACGTTTCAGATTCGTAATACAACGTATCAAAATCTACCCCCATACTCTTGTACGTAGTTCCGAAACCATCGTAACACCATTGATTCATTTTTTCCCAAAGGGCATAAACTTCCGGTTCTTTCGCTTCCCACTGCTTTAACATGGCTTGCGCAGAAAGTAAAATTGGCGCCTCTTTTTTGGCTTCTTCTTCGGTTTTACCCGCAGCCATTTGATCCGCTATTTCCTTTTTATACTCTTGATCAAACTTCACATAGTATTTACCTACTAGGTGATCTCCTTTGATACCTGAAGACTCTGGCGTCTCGCCATCACCAAATAATTGCCAAGCCAACATCGACTTACAAATATGAATTCCACGGTCATTGATAATCTGCGTCTTGATTACTTTATGTCCGTTAGCCTTCAAAATCTCAGCTACTGAATATCCTAAGAAGTTATTTCTTAAGTGACCTAAGTGCAAAGGTTTATTCGTGTTTGGAGAAGAATACTCCACCATTACGGTTTTACCAGAGTCTTTCACAAACCCAAAGTTTTCCGTACTGGAAATCTCCTTAAAGGCATCTAACCAATAAGCATCAGTAATTTTCAAGTTCAAAAAACCTTTTACAATTTCATAAGACTCGATAAAGTCGACCGTTTTCACCATTTCCTCTCCTATCATTCCCGCAGTCTCCATAGGATTCTTTCGGGTGATTTTAAGTAATGGAAAAACGTTTAAAGTATAGTCGCCTGTAAACTCTTTTCTTGTTTTTTGTAATTGCATTTCTGGAAAATCTTGTTCTCCAAAAAGACGCACTAAAACTTGAGCTACGTATTCTGTTATTTTATTTTCAATATTCATTATTTCTCTTTTTTGTATCCTTTCGGAATACAGTTTCCTAGAGTATTAATCCTAAGAATTTATTCTTTCAATAATGGGTAAAACATCTTCCAAAATCTCGAATGCCGTTTCGGCCATTTTATTTTTCTTTTCGTCTAGTGTAGGATTGATTTCTACAAACTCTAAACAGGCTACTTTTTCAGTTTCTAGAAAAGCACCAATGATCTGTCTGATTTCTACATCATCAAACCCTTTGCTTACAGGTGTTCCCGTACCATGACTAATGTAATCACAATCCATACTATCTACATCAAATGAAATGTAAACCAAGTCACACTCATCTAGTCGTTCAATGGCTTCGATTAAACAAGGAACCATACCTCTATGCCTGATTTCTTCCACCCGGAAATTCCGGATTCCGTGATGTTTAATAATTTGATCTTCTTGTTCTTCAGTATCCCGTACCCCAAAATACACGCAGTCTTCAGGCTTAACACTTGGACAAACCCCACTCAAATTCTTAATAGCGTTCCAACCCGCCTCTTCCTTTTCAGAAAGGTCATTGATTTTCAACTCCATGTTATCCAATCCTAAAGCACCCGCTAAAGGCATTCCATGAATATTACCTGAAGGTGTGGTATAAGGAGAATGAATATCGGCATGGGCATCAATCCAAACAACACCTACTCTACGATCTGGATACGCTTTTTTGATTCCCGCAATGGTACCTGCCGCAATAGAATGATCTCCGGATAAAACCACCGGAAATTCTTTGCTTACAGATTCACAAACAGCATTGGTTACATTTTGTAATACTTTTACCGCTGATTCCACACGAATAGCACTGGGTGTATCTACCTCATTATACAATTCTTGATTGTATACTTCTACCGTCTTTTGGGGGTATTTGGCTAGAGTTTGGCTTTGCTTATTCCAACCTACTACTTCCATAGCTTTAATTCCTAAAGAAGAACCTCTGGTACCTGCACCAATTTCAGACTCAACAACAACGTAACGAATGCTCATTTTACTTCACTTTTTAAGTGCGGCAAAAGTAAGGGTTTGATGCGAAAATCAAGTCATATGGACGATTCAAAATAGCGAAGAAATAGGATCCGTTTTTTACTTCAAAAACAAATAACTTAAACCCACATTAAAATAATTGCTACCCACATCAAAACCATAACCCGCAGAACCATCAATTTGAAATTTAGGGTTGATTCGATACCAAATGCCCCCATCTAAGGTGAGAGAAACAGCAGTATCGTCAGCAGATGAATCTGAACCGAAAACCTCTGCAAAAACACCTAAATTGTGTTTAATTCCGTAACCGGCATTAACCGTGTATGACCAACCATGGGAAACATCAATCGTTTTATCATAGGATAATTTTTCATTGATGTATGCCAAATTACCGGATAAAGAAAAGTTTTTAGGTAAAGAATATGCCCAAGCAAAAAGAAATGTGGTTGGCCAATATCTCCTGTAGTCTGAGGTATTGGAAGGAAATGATTGCGAAATTAACAAAGCCAATTCTGGTTTCCATTTCTCCGCATCTAGTAGATTAATTTTTGCTCCAACAACAATGTTATCTAGGTTATAATTAAATTGAGTGTAACCATTATTGATTTGCTCGCGAACCGCATAATTGGTAGATGCTACCCTTAACTCTACATTTTTTGAAACTCCGTATTGTAAATTAAATTGGGGTAAATACAGGTATTGAGAATGTTTATCGCTACCCTTTCTCTCGGGTACATTTCCATATTCAAACCCAATTTCCATTTGAAACCCTTTATGATAGACCGCACGAGAAGCTTCTGTTGCCCCTGGCCTATTGGTAATCATCGAAATATTTTCCTTAATCAGTTCAACCTCCGACATTTGAATATTTGAAGAGTTGGCAGCCGTAGTATCTTGACCTAATAATTGTCCAGATAAGACATATAGTATGGTAAAAAGTAATTTCCCTTTCATAAGGTAATATTACTAATTATTCAGTAATAACCATGTAACTCCTCCTTGTAAATGGTTGTATTTGGGACTATATTCTCCTCCCCCTATTTCTCCAAATAGTGTAATACATTACATGAAACATTAAGTACCCACAAAAACTAAACAACCCTATTCAAGGGTAATTTTACTAATTATTGAGCATAAGCCAGCTAAAGCCAAGGGAAAACTGATTCTCTATCACCTGAAAATCTATTACTCCATCGTTATTTATCCAACCATCCTGATTCTCCTTAAACCTATAATAACCCACATCTAATAAAACACGTTCGTTTACCCTATAAAACACCCCCACTGAACCACTGGAAGCAAAGCCATAATCTTGGAAATTGGTAGGTAGATTATACTCAACATATGCTCCTAATCCATTATCAAGTTCATATCTTCCATTTAGTGAAAACCTCATTAAACTTTGGTACGTAATACGTGTTTCGTTATTGTACAAATATTCAATGCTACCACCAAGTCTAAGACCTCCCTCAAAATCATATGACATTGGCAAGCCAATTACAACATCATTACCAACGTTAAAATCATTCATTCGGGAATAAGAAAAGTAGGAGTTTTCTCCAGCAAAATCAACACTTACAGCAATTTGGGGCACCCATTGTTTTTGTTTAAACAAGTTAATAGTACTACCAAATTTGAGATACCTTAAATGATTGTACTCTCCTTGCGGAGTCCCCCATTCTGAGGAGTTTACATTCCAGTACGCGTAACCCAAAGAAGCACGAATTTCCACGTTCTTAATAAGTCCGTACCCAATATCAAGACCCAATGTGCCCCTTTTATTTTGTTGTATGGGGCAATTCATATCCGAAAAAGAATAATTCAGGTTACTCAAGAGCTTTCCCTTTGAAATAGCTTTAGAGCTCTTTATTTGACCCAATCGGCTGGTAAATTCTGTTATAGAACTGGCATCCTGGGCAAATAAATGAAACTGACAGAATAAAAAGATAGAAAGGATAAAAGGATTCTTCATAGTTAATAAGTTTTAGATGACTCAATATTACTAAATTACATAAATACACACCAAATATTTTTTCATTTAAAATCCAAGCATAAACTTTGTTTGTAATCCAATACAATTGGTATCAGAACCGTATTTTTGCCGCCCATTAATATTACGTTATGAGCATTCAAGATCAAATTGACATTAGAAAGACCTTTGGAATTATTTCGCATCCCGATGCGGGTAAAACCACCCTTACGGAAAAACTACTTCTTTTTGGTGGAGCCATTCAAGTAGCGGGTGCAGTTAAGAATAACAAGATCAAGAAATCTGCTACTTCCGATTTCATGGAAATTGAAAAACAAAGAGGAATCTCCGTAGCAACCTCTGTAATGGGTTTCAAATACAAAGACAAATTAATTAACCTCTTAGATACTCCTGGTCACAAAGACTTTGCAGAAGATACTTACAGGACGTTAACTGCGGTTGACTCTGTTATATTAGCTGTCTCTTATACACATCTGACGCTGCCGACGATCTACTCTGTGTCGATCTCGGT
>OLHJ01000288.1_pt1 | contig 17246 bp, 13 predicted proteins | sample 1609491 | NCBI WGS metagenome assembly OLHJ01 (sample SAMN05416861, study PRJEB24817) | seawater metagenome | isolation source: Sea water | place: Canada:Atlantic | collected 2013-11
TCATCACAAGAGCTGCCTATTAAGGAATCATCAAAACTTGGGCAAATATCTATTGGGTCACAAATCCCATCATTGTCGGTATCTGGTTCAGGAGTCCCTTCACAGTTACAGTTTGTTGTGTATATGTCGTTGGATGTGCAATCGTCACCATCATCACAAGAGCTGCCAATTAAGGTGTCATCAAAACCTGGGCATAGATCAATGATATCACAAACTCCATCTCCATCATTATCAGGTTCAGGAGCTCCTTCACACAAACAATTTGATGTATACACATCATTCGTAGTACAAACATCCCCATCATCACAAGAGCTGCCTATTAAGGAATCATCAAAACTTGGGCAAATATCTATTGAGTCACAAACCCCATCATTGTCAGCATCTGGTTCAGGAGTCCCTTCACAGTTACAGTTTGTTGTGTATATGTCATTGGATGTACAATCGTCACCATCATCACATGCGGTTCCGATTAGGGCATCATTAAACCCAGGACATTGATCAATGGCATCGCAAACTCCATCTCCGTCACTGTCGGGACCAGGAGTTCCCACGCAATCACAGTTTTCATCATAAACATCATTAATAGTACAAGGATCACCATCATCACAAGAAGTTCCTGTAGTACAAGTTTCATTACAAGCCTTAATGACTGCATCATCAACATATATATTATCATTATTACCGGAGGCGTCACAACGTAATCTTATAATGGTGTTATTTGTGAAAGATATTCCACTAATTGTAATCGATTCATTATATCGATTATTATTACTAAAATCTGTTCCCGATGCCCAAGTTTGGTATATAGAGTAAGATGTCCCTCCATTTGTAGATATTTCCAAGAAAAAATCTTCCCCGTTTTCCATGCTTGAAGGATAGTATGAGAATTCAAAAATCACCTCGCTAAATGTAGACAGATCTAATAAATCGGTATACATAGAGGATCCAACTCCAGAATTATCTCTTAACCTTGCACTATAAACTCCCGTATTCGGGTTAGACGTGGATCGAGAGCAATCACTTCCTCCGTCGTTCCAATTTCCAAAATTACTCTCAAAACCATCGTTTATAATATCTACATAAGTACAACCTAAACAAGCAGAAAGGCCTAAAGCATTAATACCATCTTGCCATGCATGCGCCATTAGATTATAGCCAGTAGCATTTGGATGATTGATGCCATTAGAAAACAGAGATGTGTCTATAGACGTTAGATCACCAGGGTCTGTAAGAAATGGTGCATATAAATCTATTGTAGTTACGTTTTTCCCTTGTGCTTGGTATGCTGGAACCAAAGTGTTTTTAATATAATTATTGTAATTGACTATCCCTGATTGATAAGAAATTTTAGGCATAATTTGAGCAACTATGATATTTATATCTGGTTTAGTTGTAGTAATATAATTAACTAAAGTGTTTAACCCTGTTTGGTCTTGAGAGTTAGTACCTATTTTTAATAAAATAATTTCAGGATCTTCTGTCGCGAGCCATGACGCAATATTTGCATTTAAATAGCTAGCTGTTTGCCCACCATAGCCATGGTGATTATCTTGCGAAATATCTCTCAAATCAAACGGTGGCTCATATGTTCCACCCTCAGAAGGATCACCTGGAAATGGACTAACCCATGGCTCAGTAGAGCTTCCCATGTATTGTACGTCAATACCAGAATCAACAAGTAATGTATATAAATCGGCTCTATAACCAAACATAAATTGGTGATTCCAATCTGGGTTATCTGTGTATCCAGCAGTAATTGAATCTCCCATTGGCATAATATTTAACACACAAGAAACAGGTGGTAAAACATCAGTAGACACACCAAAAACATCTAATTCTCTCCATACAAATGCACCTGCATTTGCGCCTCCATTTACTTCGTTTGCTGTTATTTTAATTTTTTGTATTCCTTTAGCAAGTATTTCACTACCATCTCCTACAACTACTTTTGTAGTTCCTCCACCTACACCTAATGGTTGACAATCTCCAGTTTGAAGCGTAGTGTAGGCGCCTCCAACAGGCTGAACTTCAATAGTCCAACTTTGGTTTCCAAATCCTGCACTTTCCCAATCTGCAATAGATACAATAGAATTTAGATCATATCCTGTTCCATTATCACCTGTGCCTAAATCGTATGTTGCGGTAGCACCTACTGTAGTCCAAGCGCCTTCTACTGTTCCTCCAGCTGTTGCAAAGTCACGGCCATGTACACCGTCTGTTAATTGTGAAACTGAGGCACTGTTAGTATTATTCCATCCCGCTATGTCAATAGGAGTAATACCTGTTAATAAATCACTATTACTAACATCACTTTGATAGGTTAAGGGAGTGAGCGAAGAGTTACAATTAGCTGGAGTAGATACACCAAAAACATCTAATTCTCTCCATACAAATTTTCCTTCATATGCACCTCCGTTTACTTGGTTTGCTGTTATTTTAATCTTTTCTATTCCTGTAGCAACTATTCCACTACCGCTTGTTAAAACTACTTTTGTAGTTCCTGCTTCATCACCTAATGGTTGATAATCTACTGTATAAAGCGTAGTGTAGGTACCTCCAACAGGCTGAACTTCAATTTTCCATCCTTGGTTTCCATATCCTGCACTTTCCCAATCTGCAATAGATACAATAGAATTTAGATCAAATCCTGTTCCATTAGCCCCTGTGCCTAAATTGTATGTTGCGGTAGCCCCTACAGTAGTCCAAGCTCCTTGTACTGTGTTTCCAGCTCCAGAATAAGTATCACCATGTATACCGTTTGTTAATTGTAAAGCTGAATTACTCCAACCACTTGTACTAGGTGTAATACCTGCTAATAAATCACTATTACTAACATCACTTTGATAGGTTAATTCCGTGGTAGAAAAAACCTCAGTTACAGTATCAACCTGTGAATATAATGTAGGATTAAATAATAGGGACAAAAATGAAAAAAAAAGTACGAGTTGTTTCATCAAGAGGAAGGTTTTAGTTAGTTAATATTTTTTATATTAAATTCTTCTTAAAGATAAAACAATTATTTTGACTCACTTTATCGAAGGATTAATGTTATTCGAAGTATTAAAAATGTCGTTAGCCTAAATATAATTAATGCTATCATAAATATTTATTTTATTTGCGGTTGTCAAAAAAAAGCCGACTACTTAAATATAATAGGCGAAACCAACAATAAATTAATTAAAAACATTATGAAAGTACTTTATTTTAAAATTTTATTTTTAGCAGCTTTTACCAGCTTCTTATTTGTAAACTGCGAGAGCGATGATACTGAAGAAGTCATAGTAGTTGTCGAAGAGGAAGAAGAAGATCCAATAGATCCTTTTTCTCTTGAGCGTGAAGATGGCGGTGCAGACGCGGTAAATATATTAACTGAAGATGTTTATACCAGTTTGACGATAGAACTTGCCTATGTAGAGGGGGATCGCCCTAAACAAACATCATTAGATTCGTTAACAGCCTTTATTAATAGGAGAGCATATAAAAGTGGAGGAATAACCTATACAGAAACGGTCCTTCCTAGTAGCGCAATATCATCGTTAGCACCTATCGGTGATAATGATGTGAATGCACTTGAAGAACAATACCGAACACAATTTAGAAGTGATACGGACATCGCAGTGTGGATTTTAATGGTTAATGAAGATATACTAGATGATGATACTGTTGATGAGAGTGTACTTGGTTATGTGGATACCAATACACGTATGGTAATGAGTATACCAAATATGATTACAGAAGGAGAAGGTACTATCGAATCAGGTTATGATGGAGTGGAATCTACTACCTTTCAACATGAGTTTGGTCATTGGATAGGTCTGGTTAATGGACCCTCAGATGATCCTGTACATGGACCCGGTGAACATGAAGGTATTGATGATGAAGGAGAGGGCACAGGCCATTGTAAAGTAGCTACTTGTTTAATGTATGTTTCAGGTAATAACCCTTTTCAAGAGGGGTATATTTCAAGGCTTCAAAATGGATTTCTTGTAGAATTAGATGCGCTTTGTATTGCAGATTTACAGGCATTAGGAGGGAAATAATATATTATTAGAAGCTAATAAATATTAGTAGATTTGGTATTTACTTTAATCTACTCTCCACATAAAAAAAGATCTAATTAAAATTAGATCTTTTTTTATGTTTAGATTCTTTATCTATTCAGATTGCTAGATTAACAATTAAATCACCTCCACAAATAAACCCTCATCGGTTTTATTCACTTTAGTCAAGCCATGTTTTGTTAAGCCTTTAATGGTCTTATCCCACTTCTTGTTAGATAAACCCGATTGTGTTTTAAGATCATTCAATAGGATAGGGGAGTTGTCTTTTAGAATATTAAAAACCACCTTTTCATCATCACTCATCGCTACCTGTTTTACTTCAGGTTTCATTTGAGGAAAGAACAGTACTTCTTGTATGGATGCATTATTAGTTAGAAACATAATAAAACGATCCATGCCAATTCCCATTCCAGAAGTTGGAGGCATTCCATATTCCAATGCTCTTAAAAAATCTTGATCTATAAACTCGGTAGCTTCATCATCTCCACGTCCAGCTAATTTTACTTGATCTTCGAAACGTTCTCTTTGATCTATTGGATCGTTTAACTCAGAATAGGCATTGGCTAATTCTTTTCCGCAGATAATCAGCTCAAAACGTTCTGTTAAGTCTGGGTTAGAACGATGCTCTTTTGTTAAAGGACTCATCTCTTTTGGATAGTCTGTAATAAAAGTAGGTTGGATATAATTGGCTTCACATTTTTCACCAAAGATTTCATCGATAAGTTTTCCTTTCCCCATCGTTTCATCCACTTCAATCCCCATTCCTTTTGCAGCTTCTCTAATTTCATCTTCCGATTTTCCTGAAATATCAAACCCAGTAAAGTGCTGGATAGAATCTGCCATCGTCACTCTTGCATAAGGAGCTTTGAAATTAATTTCGTGTTCCCCGAAGGTAGTCTTTGAACTTCCGTTTACTTCCGTAGCACAGAACTCTAATAATCTTTCGGTGAAATCCATCATCCAATTGTAATCCTTATAGGCTACATAGATTTCCATCATCGTGAATTCTGGATTGTGAGTACGATCCATTCCTTCATTCCTAAAGGTTTTTGCGAATTCATAAACACCATCGAAACCACCAACGATTAATTTTTTTAAATATAATTCACAGGCAATTCGCATATACATAGAAATGTCTAAGGAATTGTGATGTGTTTTAAATGGCCTTGCAGCAGCTCCACCTGGGATAGATTGTAGGATAGGGGTTTCCACTTCATAATAACCACTATTATTAAAGAAGGTACGCATCGCTGTAAATAGCTTGGTGCGCTTGATAAATACTTCTTTTACTTTAGGGTTTACCACTAAATCTGCATACCGCTGACGGTAACGCAATTCTGGATTATTGAATTCATCAAAAGTATTTCCTTCACTATCAGTTTTTGGTAATGGTAATGGTTTTAATGCTTTGGAAAGTAATTTAAAGTTCTTCACCATTACGGTTTTTTCTCCCACTTTAGTGGTGAATAACACTCCTTCAATACCTATAAAATCGCCTATGTCTAATAGTTTTTTATAAACATCGTTATATAAAACTTTGTCTTCTCCAGGACAGATTTCATCTCTATTAAAATAGACCTGTATTCTACCTTCTGAATCTTGTAGTTCCGCAAAAGAAGCTTTTCCTTGAATACGGCGTGACATTAATCGTCCAGCAACGATTACTTTTTTACCTTCTTCAAACTTCTGTTTAATATCCGTTGTCATTGTATCCACCGGAAATAAATCTGCTGGATATGGATTAATACCCAAAGCTCTTAGCTGAGTGAGCTTTTCTCTACGTACTTGTTCCTGTTCGGATAATTGCATAATTACATTTTTTAGAAATGCAAAATTACATTTTTTACAAGAATTAATTAAGCTTTAGGGCTAAAGTGTTGCATATTAAAACGAAATAGATATTTCATAAAAAAGCCTTTTAGTCTTTAAGATCTAAAAGGCTTTTAAAAATATAAGGAAAGCTTAATTTACTTCAACAATATTCCCCTTAATTTTAAGGGTTTTTCGTGTTAGGTTTGCGTTAGAACTCACCGTAATTGTTTTGGTAAAGGCCCCAACTCTTTTAGTGTCGTATTTAACTTCAATTTCTCCTTCTTCTCCAGGTAAAATTGCTTCTTTGGAATAGGTTGGAACGGTACAACCACAACTTGCTTTAACATCAGAAATAATTAATGGAGCATTCCCGGTATTCGTAAAGGTAAATACTCTCATTCCATCCGATCCTTTTTCAATAGTACCATAGTCTACAATTTCAGATTCAAAATTGATACTGGCTGTTTTTTTTGCAGTCTCCGAATTTTGAGCCTGCATGCTTGCAAAGCTAAATACAGTTAATAATAAGAATACTTTCATTGCACTTAGATTTTTGTTTACTGTTAATTTCATGATTAATGATTTTTAGATTAATAATGATGCAAACATCAGTAATACAAAGAAAGATTTATGGAAAATAGAGGTTGAAATAGGGACTAGTCCCTAGTTGAATTATAGTTTTAGGTTTTTAACCTCGTCTCTAGAAGTGACATTTAATTTTTTGTAAAGATTGTTAATGTGCGTCTTTACGGTACTTACGCTAATAAATAATTCGGAACCAATTTCTTTATTGCTTTTATCCATTAAAATCAAGTCCAATGTTTTTTGTTCTTGACTGGTAAGCTTTTCTTTGGAAAATGAATCGTTTTTTAGGATATTGTTTCTTTTATAGAGGAAGAAATTCATTAAAATGGAAAGAAATAACAACAATCCAATAAGATATAGACCCCAAGAAAAAGATTCTTCAGTATCTTGATTTACTAAAAACCGATCGGCTTTTAATTCATTTTCATACTGCTGAAGATAATTGGAATCTGGATATTTTTCTTGTAATCGTTTTAAAAGCTCTTCATAATAGGTATTTGATTTTACATCATTTAAGTAATAGGAATATAAATTGTTTGTGCGATTGCTTAAAAAAGAATAAATATATAATTCTGCCAAAGGTTCCTCTAATTGCTCTCCAAAATTTTGAAAAGTAGTAAACCATTTTGTGGAGTTTATTTTTCTATTGGCTTCACTTCTATAGGTCCCAAATGCAAAATGCATATCACTTTTTAGAGAATCTATTTTTAAGAAAATGGCAGCTTTTTCATTGTCAGATTCTATTTTACAAAACATTTCCCTTTCAAAAGAAAAAGGAAAGGATAGATTGGTTGTATTATTAGCAATAAATATAATCTCTTTACTATTGATGCAATGACCTGAAAAATGATTCACATTTTGATCGTCTTCTTGACAGGTGTCTATATGAATGCGATATATTCTGTTTTGCTGAGGTAGATTGTTGCCTTTTATTTGAAAATATCCAGAGGAATCAGGTATTACTTTGGTTAAAATTTGTTCTGGATATACTCCAGATATTTTACGAAAATCTTCAATTACAGATAAATATACATTTCCTTTTTTTAGGTCCTCATTTACAAAGCCATCAAACTCATATTGTGCAAAACAGAGTTGTGTAAAAAATAAAAATAAAATGTAAAATATGGGCTTGTAAATCTTCATAGCAAAAACGAAGATATACAAATACCTTGGTGTAACAAAAGGAAATTATTATGGACATATAGCTTGATTATTAATCGTAAATTTGCACCTATGAGTATTTGGAGAGTTATTCTATCAATTTTATTCCCACCATTAGCAGTTCTAGACAAGGGTTGTGGTTCTATTATTATTGTTTTAATTTTAACTTTATGTGGATGGATTCCTGGAGTTATTGCCGCGCTCATCATCATAAATAATCCAAAAAATTAAATAATGTTGCAAAGATTTCTTTTTTTATTGGTGCTAATTTTCACCTTGGTAAGTTGTCAATTTACCGAAACGATGGTCATAAATGAAGATGGTAGTGGAAGTATTTCCATTTCTATGGATTTAAGTGAAATGATGGCTTTTAGTGGGGAAATGATGACAGATTCTACCCTTACTAAAATGGATACGATTATTCCTTTTAAATATATTCTAGAAGAAGAAAAAGACAGTATTGCAAAACTTTCCGCTAGAGAACAAAAAAGATTAAAAAACTTAGAAAATTATAACATCCATTTAGTAACAGATCCTGAAATCAACCAAATGGTAATTGATGTTTTTACCGATTTTAAAGATGTTTCTGAAGCTAATGAACTGATGAAGGCTTTTGATGAAACGGATGAATTTATCCCTGGAATGAAGACGGATGAAGAGGGTGACAGTAGTAATGAAACTAATGTTGGTGTTAACTATTCCTATAAAAGAGGGGTTTTTAAAAGAGATTCTTATATCCTTGATCCTGAAAAATACCAAGTACAGATGGATAGTATTAAAGAAATAGAGTCGTTTATGAGTGGAATGACCTATAAGCTTAAATATACTTTTCCTGAAAAAATAAAAAAATCTTCGGTGGAGGATGCTACCTATTCTTTGGATGGTAAAACCATAGAAATGGAACGGTCTTTTATAGACTATATTAAAAATCCAGACATTATGGATTTAGAAGTGGAATTGGAAAAATAGGCTTTGAATAAAACAATCGAAATACGAGAATTAGGTTCTAAAGATTATAAAGAGACTTGGGATTATCAACAAGAGATATTTAAGGGTATCATCGACCTGAAAATTAAAAATCGAAGAGAGGACACTAGTCTAGAAACTCCCAATTATTTTTTATTTGTAGAACATCCTCATGTATATACCTTAGGGAAAAGCGGAGATATTTCTAATCTTCTAATTACGGAAGAAAAACTAGCCGAAATTGGAGCAACCTATTATAAAATTAATAGGGGAGGTGATATTACCTATCACGGTCCAGGTCAAATTGTAGGCTACCCTATTTTAGATTTAGAAAACTTTTTTACAGACATACATAAATACCTTCGTTTGCTGGAAGAGATGATTATTAGAACTCTGGCAGAATATGGATTAAAGGGAGAACGGTCTAAAGGAGAAACAGGGGTTTGGTTTGATGTTGGGACACCATTTGCTAGAAAAATTTGTGCTTTTGGAGTTCATGCAAGTCGTTGGGTTACCATGCATGGTTTTGCTTTAAATGTCAATACCAATCTGGGCTATTTTGACCATATGATTCCCTGCGGAATTAAAGGAAAATCAGTGACCTCTCTTAATGTAGAGTTAGGAAAAAAAGAAATTCCAATACAAGAAGTAAAAGAAAAACTAATGAAACATTTTTCAGAGCTATTTGAAGCGGAATTGAAATTTTAAAAAGATTTATTTTTCAAATTTAGTGAGCTCACTATAGGCTGTTAGGTTTCCATTGGCATCATAAGATTCTTGTTTAACCATACCAACACTTTCAGCAATCCATTGTTTAGAGCTTCCCTCTATTTTTGCCATCATATCCAAATCTAAAGTGGAAGTTAGCACAAAGCAATCGTAAGTTCCAGATGGAGTTATTACAGATTCCTTGGCGATAATTTTTCGGTCTTTAATAGTTACAATTACGTTCATCGTCATCCCCATATTTATGACCATTTTCATGGAAGCATCAGGTAACACTAACCCAACAGAAAGATCGTTCGGCATTTCTAAATTTGTTCCTGTAATTTCATATTCAAACTGACCAAACTGACTTAGCATTTGAGGATTCATCATAGATTTAAAATCTATAGAAACACCTTCTTCTGTACAGGTGATATTATGAGAGGATTCCATAATTTTCTCCCCATCTTTATCAGACATTTTAGTAGCCATAGTAACGACTTCGTTTCCATTTTCAGTACGATTATCAATAATAGAATGGTCTAAAATTCCTGAAACCTTTCCTTTTTTAGAGTAATTTGTATATTGAAAAGAGGTCCCCTCTTCCATTGGATAATACTTACTGCAATCGTTTTGTGAAAAAACAAAAGAAGTAAATAATAGAAAAGTTATTAGACTGATAATGAATGATTTCATTGGATTATTTATTTAAAAAAGTTAGTTAAACAAATCTAATCAATATATTTTTAATTGAAATATTTATAGAATACTGGAAATTGAAGCAGTTTTATTCTATCTCGTAGAGTAGGATTTCCTTTGCACCACCTTTTACAATAATATTCTTTTTTCCATTTTTAGAAGCATCGCCAAGATCAATAGAAGAAGTCCCAAATAAAGGGAAGCCATGGATTATTTCACCCAATTTATTAAACAAGTAAACTTTCTTTTCTTGTGTTTCGGTGATGGAGATATAAGTTCTTTGATTGGCTATAAATATTTTTGGTGCTGTGTAAATTCCAAAAGGAAGCTCCACTAATTTTCCATTAATCCGCATTAGGTTATCATCAAGGGTAACCTTAGTTTTACCTTTTATGGCGAACCAGTATGCAGTAACCTTTAATTTTATAGTAGTTATTTTTCCATCTTGACCAATACTGTGTTTTGAATTCTCCTTAGTAATAACTACAAATTTTTTCCCTTCCTTAGCTATCGGGATTTCTGAAAAATCAAAGGTCTTCGAGATGGATAGTCTAGGTTTCCCAGTTCTATTTAAAATATTAAGCTTCCCGCTTTTTTCGGCAATTAGGATATAATCTTTACTTGCCATACGAATGTGTTGCGGAGCTAATACAATATCTGAATTTGCTTTTTTAAATTTAAACCCTTTTACCCTTTTTCCTTTACTATCCACCATTAAGACTTCATTACCTTGAGTAATTAAAAAACGATAATTTCGGTTACTATCGTAATCAAATATGGATAAAGCTTGTGATATGTCATCTTTAAATTTTATTGGAAACGCATCCACATTTCTGCCAGTTCTATCCAATACATAGACATTGTTTTTGGTTGCAAAAGCTAATTGTTTTTTGCCATTTCGTAATAGATCCACTTCATTTATGCTTCCTAAAATTGGGCTGTCCAGTTTTTTAGTCCAAAGAGTTTTTCCGCTGGAAGAAATAAAATAAAGTTGGTTAGCAACATCTTGTACTACAATATCTTTTCCTCCAGTTCTATGATTACTGAAGAAATTAATATCTCCCATAATATCGTCTTCTAATTGAATGCTAAAAAGCTGTGATACTTTTTGGGTTACTTGCTTTTTAGATTTTGTAGCTTCTTTACAGACTAAATTTACATGGGCAAAATCACGATCAAAGCTAAATTGTAAAATTGCTAAGGGATACTTTTTAAATGTAATAGGATCTAATTCAGTTTGTAAAAGACTAGAAATGACTTTGGAATAATTTCCGTTTAACTTTATAATTAGGAGGGAAGACTCATCACTTAATTGGGAAAGCGCTTCTTTATAATAGTAGGTGGATGCAAGGCAATTATTAGTTAAAAACGAATTGATAATATGTTTGGCTATTTCTATAGATTCAGAAAAAACAAAAAAGTGCTCCAATTTAAAAACGATTGTTGGTTTTACATCTGCTAATAATGGAGAAAATAAAGTAGAAAATAATTCTGGTTTTGTAAACTGTTGGATCTCAATCCCTTTAAAATTTTCTAAAGGGCTTATATAATTGGCTAAAGCTTCTTCCGTCAAAGTAGGGTCAATACTATTTAAAACCATTGCATTTCCTTTCGAAAAATCTATTTTACTAACCTCCTTTACAGATTCGTATAAATAAGCAGCCTCTAAATCTTTTATTTTTATGGCCCGAAACTGTTGCAAATTATTTTGAAAAACATCAAAATCATTAAATGTTAATGATACTACGCCTAGAGCATTAGTTGGAGTGATTTTTCCAATTTCGTTTTTTTGAGGAACTAAGTTTTTAAAAGCAGATAAAACTTGTGGGATACTATCATTTACCAAAATAACTCCCGTCGCATTAAGTGCATCTGGCAAGACTTCTATATTTAAGGAAGCCCAAGAAGCAAAGTCTATGGTAGTAGATTTGTTTAATGGAATTTGATTTACCGGGAAAATACTAGTAAAATCTGATGCTGTTTTTAAATTATAAATTTTCTGAAATATGGGGTCTTTTTCATATTGTCCATCGATACTGTTTTCAAGAAGTTGTTGAGAACTTGATGCGATAAAAACACTATCTTTTAATATGGTAAAAAGTTGCTGTTCGTTAATAGTTATCTGCTGAATGCTATTCTTTTTATAAGGAATATTCTCTATGGACTTTTCTGGAATTGAATCCAAATTAAAAAGATTTTCGGAAGGCTTGGTGATAAATATAAAATGATTGCTGTCTTTAATTTTTGAAATGCATAATAAACTAGTAGAATCTGGCTGAAGGTAATTTAAAAAATTGCTTTCCTTAAAAAAAGAATAAGGTTTGGTATTCTTTAACTTTGAAAGGAAACTATTGTTTCTTATATCGGATTTTAAAACATCAAAATCTTGAATTTTAAAAACAACCGATACTCCTTCAGGAATAAATTGGGATAGATCTCCCGTTTTTTTTGAAGTATCCTCACAGCTATATAAAACAGCTATGACAAATAAAAATAAAAAGCTTTTCAGGAAAACATTCATAAATCAAAAATAATAAGGAAAATCGCTAATTCCCTATAAATGATAATTGTTTTTATACAGGTTTTTAACAATCTGAAAAGGGGTATTTTGATTCTTGGATTTGTTAGATCAAATAAAAATTATTTAATGACCTTTTTGTTCTAAGTTCTAATATTCATAAGATTTAAATCATATTCTTCGGCTAAGAGTTTAAAGCTTTTACGGTGGTATTTAGTAACCCCGTATTTTCTAATTGCTTCCCGATGTTCTTTTGTAGGGTAGCCTTTGTTTTGCTTCCAGTTATACATTGGAAATTCTTCGTGAATTCTTTCCATATAAGCATCTCTATAGGTTTTTGCTAAAACGGAAGCTGCTGCAATATGTAAATATTTACCATCACCTTTTATCACACATTCATGAGCTATGTCTTTATAAGATTTAAAACGATTTCCGTCAATGGCAATAAACTCTGGGCGGGAAGTTAGTAGGTCTATCGATTGATGCATTCCTAAAATAGAAGCATTCAAAATGTTGATCTCATCTATTTCCTCCATCATTATATGGGATACCCCAAAACAAATGGCTTGCTCTTCGATTAGAGGTTTTAGTAATCCTCTTTTTTTTTCTGAAAGTTGTTTAGAGTCTGTAAGGATTTTATTTTTAAAATTATCTGGTAATATAACTGCAGCAGCAGTTACAGGTCCAGCCAAACATCCTCGACCAGCTTCATCTGTTCCACATTCTAATAATAGCGGGTTGATTTTTAATTTTAGCATTTAAAAATAATACAATGTAATTCCGTTCAAAAGTATACCTTTGCTTTGTAAGTAAAAAATTGATGAATAAACTGTTTTTAATATTTCTTTTTCTTTTTATTTCGGTATTTGTTTACTCACAAGATACAGATAGAAAAGCACCCAAAAAGAAGAAAGAAAAACCTTCCATAACTTTATATAAGATCGTTTCGGCACAACGCGACACTACTTTTGTGGATACAAGTTTAAGCATCCAAAAAGAGTATAAGTTTAACTATTTGCGAAGGGATATTTTTGAATTACAAGAATTTGCGAATGTTGGTCAGACCTATAATACTTTGGCATACGATTTTAATGATAGCAACTTAAAACCTTTATTTGCTGCCCAATCTCATCACTTTAATTATACTGAAATAGAAGGAATGAAGTATTTTAATGTGCCAACTCCTTTAACAGAATTATACTTTAAAACCGCTTTTAAGCAAGGGCAACAATTAGATGCTTTTTTTACAATAAACTTATCTGAACAATTTAATTTTTCTGTCGAATATATGGGGGTAAGGTCTTTAGGTGCTTATCAACATAGTTTGACAAGTACAGGAAATTTTAAATTTACTTCTAATTATCATACTAAGAATAAGAAATATCAAATTCTTACTCATGTTACTGCACAGGATATTTTAAATGAAGAAAATGGTGGGCTTACAGAGTCTTCCATTTTACTTTTTAGGGAAGATGCAACAGATTTTAAAGACAGGGGAAGATTAGATGTTAATTTTGAAGATGCTGAAAACTTATTGAAGGGTTTTCGGCTATTTATAGATCAAGAATACCAACTCATACAGAAAAAGGATAGTTTGTTCTCAACAAGTTTAAGTTTAGGGAATAAAATAAGTTTTGAAGACAAATCTTATTTGTATCGTCAAAATAGTCCTTATGATGGTTTTGGAGAATCCTATGTAAGTTCCAATATAAATAATAAAGTAAAACTAGAAGATTTTAACGTGCAAGCTTATTCGCGTTTTGAAAATTCGACAATTGGAAACTTAACCGCTTTTATTGGATATACCGATTATAATTACGGCTATAATACCGTATTGTATTTAGACGATGGAAATATAACAAACAGATTAAAGGGGGATTTAGTTCAAGCTGGAGCTACATATAAAAAGAATTTTGGTGGCTTTCTGGTATTTGGAGAAGGAGCTTTAAATATATCTGGGGATTTTGATGCTACACTTTTAAAGGCAGGAGCTGCGTATAGTATTAATTCAAAAAATAAGCTTAGCGCAGAATTCAAGACACATTCAGTAGCGCCAAACTTTAATTTCTTGTTATTCCAAAGTGATTATAAGAATTATAATTGGCAAACTGATTTTGAAAATGTGAAGACCCAACAATTTGAAGTTCATTTGGAGTCCACTAATATTCTTAATGCATCTATTTCTTATTCGGGTATCGATGATTATACGTATTTTACTGTAAAGGCGAATGATTCTACACCTACACCTCATCAATATAATGATCGTGTAGATTATGTAAAAGTGAAATTGCAAAAAGAATTTCGTTATAAAAAATTCGGATTAGAAAACACCTTACTATACCAAGAAGCATTGAGTGGAGAAGAGGTATTAAACGTGCCGCAATTTATAACTCGTAATACACTGTTTTTTCATGACGAATGGTTTAAAAAAGCTTTATACGCCCAAACAGGAATTACTTTTAAATATTATGCCAATTATAATATGAATGCTTACGACCCAGTATTAGCAGAGTTTTATGTGCAAAATGAACAGGAATTAGGCGGCATTCCTTACTTTGATATATTCTTTAATGCCAGGGTAAAACAAATACGGTTTTATTTTAAATACGAAAATTTTGGTGCTTTATTTAGCAGTAAAAAAGAATATTTTGCAGCACCTGGATATCCTTATCGAGATGCAGTTGTGCGATTTGGTATTGTTTGGAACTTCTTTATGTAATAGAGTTTTTATACAAAGAACCCTATAAAAGCTCTATACTTTTATAGGGTTCTGTCTCAATCTATAATCTTGTATTATGTTTTTACTTTAGTTTTGCTAAACTTTGTGCAATAGCTTCAGTGTATTTGTCTGCTGCCTTTATAGCATCTTTGGGGTCAGTTATTTTTGTAGTGGTAGCTGCTAATAATTGGTCACCATCTTCTTTGTCCAAATTGTAAAATAAGGTCTCTAAAACATATTTTTTTGTAGTAGAGGTATAACTACTTCCAGAGCCATAATAGGTTCCAAATGAAGAATAAGAATAAGGGTGCATATAATAACTATTAAAGCCACCATAATATCTAGGATAATAAGAAGAGTATGGTCCCATCATTCCCATGCCCATATAGTCATCATAATAATTTGTAGTTGTAGTTTCTTCATAATCTTTTAAGACACTAATAGAAACTGCATCGTAACCTTCGTAACCAAAAACATCTCGAATTAGTTTTTGTTTTTCTTCAGTCATTTCTTGATCTGGATTCATTTTAGGGAATCTTGTAAAGCTTTCGGTAGCTTTGTATCCAGCAGCTCTTAGTTTATTTGCAATACTAGTTTCAAAATCTGCACGAACTCCTGCATCAGCCGTTCTGGCGATTACCAATATATTTCTGTCTTTTAAATCTTCTTTTGCGTTTTCTCCTTTCCAAGCACTTAACACTTTTACTTGTGTATTACAGCCAGTAAATAAAGTGAATACTAATGCAATTATAATATAGTTTAAATTTTTCATAGGTATTTTATATAATTTTAAAAGGAAATTTAATTTTGTAATTAGTCTTTGAGTAGTCCTCTGGAGATTACAATTTTTTGTATTTCTGAAGTGCCTTCATAAATCTGAGTTATTTTTGCATCTCTCATTAATCGTTCTACATGATACTCTTTTACGTAACCATTGCCCCCGTGTACTTGAATAGCTTCTATGGTTACATCCATAGCAACTTGTGAAGCATATACTTTCGCAATGGCGCTACTCATATCATAATTGTTGCCTTGATCTTTATCACAGGCTGCTTTATAAACTAATAGTCTAGCAGCTTCTATGCTGGTGTGCATATCTGCTAATTTAAATGCAATGGCTTGATGATTACAGATTTCAGTTCCAAATGACTTTCTAACTTTAGAATAGTCCCTTGCCAATTCATAGGCTCCAGCTGCAATTCCTAATGCTTGAGATGCAATTCCAATTCTACCTCCACTTAAAGTTTTCATGGCAAAGGTAAAGCCGAAGCCATCCTCTCCAATTCTATTTTCTTTAGGAACTTTTACGTCGTTAAACATTAGTGAATGTGTATCACTTCCTCTAATCCCTAACTTATCTTCTTTAGGTCCAACAACGAATCCGTCCCAGCCCTTTTCTACTATAAATGCATTAATCCCACGATGCTTTTTATCCTTATCTGTTTGAGCAATTACTATATAATAATCGGCAGAACTTCCATTGGTAATCCAATTTTTTGTTCCGTTTAAAACATAGTGGTCTCCATGGTCTATAGCAGTGGTTTTTTGTGATGTAGCATCAGAGCCAGCTTCAGGTTCACTTAAGCAAAATGCACCTAGCTTTTCTCCGGTAGCTAATTTGGTTAGAAATCTTTGCTTTTGATCTTCATTGGCGTATTTTTCAATTCCGTAGCAGACCAAAGAATTGTTTACAGACATTACCACACTTGCAGAAGCATCTATTTTAGATATTTCTTCCATAGCAAGAGAGTAAGATAATGTGTCCATTCCGCCGCCGCCATATTTAGGGTCCACCATCATGCCAAGGAAACCAAGTTCTCCCATCATTTTAATTTGTTGGCTTGGAAATTCCTGCTTGTTATCACGTTCTATAACACCAGGTAATAATTCGTTATTTGCAAAATCACGAGCTGCGTCGCGTATCATTATATGCTCTTCGGTAAGGCTAAAATCCATTAAAATCTATATTAATTCTGTCTCTTATACACATCTCCGAGCCCACGAGACTCCTGAGCATCTC
>OLHJ01000290.1_pt1 | contig 17137 bp, 19 predicted proteins | sample 1609491 | NCBI WGS metagenome assembly OLHJ01 (sample SAMN05416861, study PRJEB24817) | seawater metagenome | isolation source: Sea water | place: Canada:Atlantic | collected 2013-11
GTTCCTAAATCTATACCTATGATCTTACCCATATCTTATATTTATTAAATTCTAATTTTTAAATCAATTTTCTCTCCTTTAGTCAATTGCTGTGCCATTACAATTTCCACAAAAAAGAGCCGCAATAATGACATAAAAAAATGCCAACTCTATTATGAATTGGCATTTTACTATGACATAACGACACCTTTGGTGTCTAAAGGTTTTTAATAACAAGGAAAATCATCGGTATTATTCGTATAGTGACAAAACTTTCTTCCGGCAAGAATATCTCCATGGACCAAGTAATCAATAGACGACTTACTTAGTAAGGAGGTTCTATCATCAAATTTTCTCGTAGAAAATAACCCCACCCCATTAATCACATTGGTATAATCTGGTTTAGACTCTAACAAACTGTTACTTGGCGCTGCAACCTCAATATACGTGTTAAACTCATCACCTCCACTAATCATTCTAAAAGTTAACGGAACATCTAAAGGCTGCCTTTGTAAAATATCGTCACCTGCCATTACAACCGGTACCTGAGCCGCAATAAAGCTATAAAAAGCGGTTGGATTTAAATCCATTTCAATTTTCTCTGCATCATCAATTTGTGTGGGAATAGAACTCACCACACTTGTACCCACGTTATAACTAATGGTAATGGTGTCTCCTAAATCTCCGTTTAAATTTCTATTTTGATAATGAAAATCCAAATAAACATCCATTATTTTTGTATTAATTGGAACTTTAAACTCTAATGCTACTCTTTCATTAGGTAAAACCTCTTTTCCGCCTCCTACATCTTGTGGGCTTGCCAAACTCAAACCAATAAAATCAAGACCAGAAGGTTTTACTAGCACATCATCAACCACATTAATCAATGGCGTAGTACTTTCCACAATCTCGGATCCATTTAATTTATCTACCTGAACAGCATATAAAAATTCTGGATTTAATTTTTGGGTAAGCTCGTACACCTTCTGATTTGGGTAGTAAAAAAAACCTGAATCCTTAGTGGTTATTAACGCTTCACTAAAAGAGTATTGATTTAGGGTTTCAATTCCGGCAAAACCATTATCTTTCAATTCCAGTAAATCCACCTTGATATTTTCATACTCTGATAAACTAGGGTCTTGAGCTAAATCTTCAATAGATGAGGTACCCTGAAAAACACGATTTACCTTTATTCTATGCACCGCATCATCTGCCGATAGTAAACCATAAATAACGGTAACATCTGATTCTGGAGCAAAAACCTCCACATCATTTTTACACGACTCAATTCCAACAAGTGCTAGAACTCCTAACACGAACACCGAAAAAGTAAAATTTATTTTCATCAATTTAGTTTGTTTTAAACTCCAAATACAAAAAGACATTCTGCTATGAAAGGAATTTATAATTTTGGCCATTCAAATTTGAGCCACGAATATACTATTTTATATAACGGTTCCTATTTTAAAAGGTTAGGTGGTACACCAAAAATAAAAACGAAAAATCATGAGTACACAATTGTTTAAGCCAGTTAGTGGACATGCGAAAAAAATAACCACGCACGTTTTACACGAAATGAAGCGTAAAGGGGAGAAAATTGCGATGCTTACGGCATACGATTTTACCATGGCTCGTATTCTAGACGATGCTGATATTGATTTAATTTTAGTGGGTGATTCCGCTTCTAATGTGATGGCCGGTCATGAAACTACCTTACCTATCACGCTAGATCATATGATTTATCACGCGGCATCCGTAGTACGAGGTATTAAAAATTGCCTAGTGGTGGTTGATTTACCTTTCGGGACTTACCAAGGAAATTCAAAAAATGCTTTAGAATCTTCTATTCGTATTATGAAAGAAGCTGGCGGTCATGCCATTAAATTAGAGGGTGGAGAAGAAATTAAAGAATCCATTGAACGAATTTTATCTGCAGGTATCCCAGTAATGGGCCATTTAGGTTTAACGCCTCAGTCTATTTACAAATTTGGGACTTACACTGTACGTGCGAAGGAAGAAGAAGAAGCGGAACAGTTAATTAAGGACGCCAAAATGCTTGAAGAAGTAGGCTGTTTTGCTATGGTACTGGAAAAGGTTCCTGCGCACTTAGCGAAGAAAGTAGCTGAAACTGTAAGCATTCCTGTCATTGGAATTGGAGCTGGCCCTGATGTAGATGGTCAGGTACTTGTATTACATGATATGCTAGGATTGAATGTAGATTTCTCTCCTCGTTTTTTAAGACGTTACAACAACTTCTATGAGCAAATGCACGATTCTGTGTCTAATTATATAAAGGATGTCAAAACAAACGACTTCCCTAACGAAAAAGAATCATACTAGTGAAACTTAAGAAGCCAGAAGAAAAACAGCGTCCTGATCTTTCTAAGATCTCTGTAATTTATGAAGACAATCATTTAATTGTAGTCAACAAATTACCCGGACAAATTGTGCAGGGTGACAAAACCGGAGATACCTCTTTGGCCGAATTAGTAAAGGCATATATAAAGGAGAAATACAACAAACCAGGAGATGTTTACTTAGGAATTGTGCATCGATTAGACAGACCCACCAGTGGTATTGTAATTTTTGCAAAGACTAGTAAAGCGGCATCCCGATTGAGTGAAATGTTTCGAGAACATAAAGTAAAGAAGACTTACTGGGCAATTACTGCGACTAGGCCAGAAGGTGGAATGGGAACACTTACTCATTACCTAAGGAAAAACGAAGAAAAAAATAAATCGGTAGCTAAAAAGAAACCTACAAAAGGTTACAAAGAAGCTATTTTAGATTTTGAACAAAAATCAGACTCTGATCGCTATTATTTACTTGAAGTTAAATTACATACTGGAAGGCATCATCAAATTAGGTGTCAATTAGCGGCTATTGGCTCTCCCATTAAAGGAGATATAAAATACGGAGCAAAACGTACCAACATGGATGGGTCGATCTCTTTACACTCGCGTACAACCTCATTTATGCATCCTGTAAAAAAGGAAAACATGTCTTTTACTGCACCGGTTACAGATGATGACTTGTGGCGCTATTTTGAAAAAGAATTGAGATAAAACAAACCATTTAAATCAAATAGAAAAAGGGCGAACACATAACATGTTCGCCCTTTTTCATCTTCGCAATTATCCACTAAATAGTTACAGTTGGGGAAACTGAATTGCATATACTAACTCGTCCTTTGTCTCCTAACCCCGTATAAAATTCACTGCCCCAAAAGCTCGCTTTTACCTTATAAGTTCCCGATGGTACATTTTCAAAAGTATCACCGTACCCTAAATATTGCACCTGATTTCCAGACTCATCTAATAACTGGTAAGTGGTATATTCTAGTTGACTATTATTGGTCACGGTTATTGTGTTTCCTATAACACTTAATAAGGGTTCAATTGCTGCGGCAGAAACCACCTCAATGCCACCAGCACTCTGGAAATACTTTGGACATTCTTCGTAAGAAATTTTGATGTCATACACTCCGGTAGTGTTAACCAGCAAGGCTTTATTGGTTTCTCCCGCCAGTTCTATATAGTCTTTTGTCCACTTGATGTGCGCAGCACCTGGGAAACCATTGGATAATATGGTAGTAAAATTATTCTCAGCGCAAATAACAGGATGCTCTTGATGCTCAATTAATGGTGGTGGAAAATCATAACCTAAAGGCTTCACTCCAGGAGTTCTATCATTTCCTTCTACCGCATAAACATCAGCAATAATTACTGCCTCTAAGGCATCGTAAGATGAAACCATTATGCTAGTATTTCCTTGTTCTTCTCTACTCCACATAACCGTAGTATCACCATTTAATCCACTAATATACAACCCGTAGTAAATAATTTTATCTACCGTTAAATCAGTTGTAACTCCAATTTCAATTTCATATCCTGGACAAAAAAACTGTCCGTCAATGGTAGATGCATCTTTAATTACAGTTTGATTTAAAATTTTTCCAATTGGAACAAACGGTGGCTCTGAAATAGGTTCCTCTATTAGAATTGGAATAACTGTTTCGTCTTTTTTACATCCCCCCATTACCAGTAAAGATAACATTGGAATAATTGCAAATTTCTTCATAAATAGTGTGTGTTTAGATTAATACTTCGATTCTGTTTACCATGCAAACCTATCAAGCAAGCCTTTGGCTGAGCATGACATCTCATGTCACCCTAATAGCTACCTTTGTTAGAACACTATGGAAAAATTTGAATCTTTAGGTCAGTTATTAATTGCCTACCGAAAATTTAGAGGATTAAGTCAAACGGACTTAGGAGCACTTTTAGACGTAGACAACCGGACTATTATTAGGTGGGAAAAAAACACCACCTTATTAAAAGCAGATAAGGAAGAAGAATTAGCCGACTCAACATTTATTCCTTACCAAGTTATTAGAAACTTAAATGCTCCTATTGCAATTCCTACCTTTTATGATTTTGCCCTACGTAAATATGCTACTCATGAAGTGTTCTCAAAGGTTCCGCATGCCAGTTGGCTAAAAACTTTGCCTCCGGTTTCTTCACAGCGGTTTAATCCCATAAAAACAGCTAAAGAAATTGAACTAATTAAAAGATGCTTGCAGCTTCAAGGTAAAAACACGGATAGAATAAAAGATGAAATACTTTTAAAAGCAGCAGAATTATTTCCGCAACTCAACTTTATATTATTTGAAAATACGGGATTTTATGCGGGCCACTGTTTAATTCTTCCGTTAAAGAAGAAGATTTATCAAAAAGTAAAAGAAAAGACCTTACATCCATTAGAAATTGAAAAAGAGGACCTCATCAACCCATATGAAAATGAAGTGGTCTACTTTGGTTTAGACTTTAATGCGGATTCCAATGAGAATTTATTCCATTTAACCGCCCCAATTCGACAGTACTTCACTACCAAATCAACCCCTTCTATTTATGCTTCATTTACTTCTAGACCAGATACGGAGTTGTTGAATAAACAATTTGGGAATGAACTAATATGGGAACATCAGCACCAATGGGATAATGTTCCAGTAAAACTATTTGAGCAAACCTTTGACGCATAATTTACCCAGTACAATTCACACAAAACTTGTTGTGGGGTACTAACAAGGTTCTGTTAAACGGAATAGATTGATGACTTTTTATACATTACCCAAAATCAACTCTTCCCATACATGTAAGTGCAGCATTCATAGGCGAAACCCTTCCAATGGCTCAATCTGGAGCAATAGGCCGTTTTTCTAACTTATTATTCGGCAATGGCCTTTTTTGCTTTTTCAATTTCAAACAATAAAACAGCCTCTGTTTCAATAATTCGAAAGGAGTCATTCACTAAAATTTCAATATTTATTTGCTAAATCCATTAATTGAGTCGACTCAATTAATGCGTTGAGTTACTTTTGAAACCCTAATAAAACTTATAAAATGGTCCAACAAATCGAGTTTTCATTACCCTCGTTAAAGAGAGGTATTCATTTGATCAGTGAAGAAATTTACTCTCAGTTACCCACGTTACCTAAAAGTGGCTTAATGCATATTTTCTTAAAGCATACATCCGCTGCAGTTAGTATTAACGAGAACGCAGACCCTTCAGTAAGAGTTGATATGCATACCAGTATTGAAAATTTGATTCCTGAAAACCAAACTCATTTCAAGCATTTAGACGAAGGTCCTGACGATATGCCTGGCCATATCAAATTAGCATTGATTGGAAATGAGGTAACCGTTCCAATCACTAACGGCAAACTAAACCTAGGTACTTGGCAAGGTTTCTACTTTCATGAATTTAGAAACAACCCAGCTCCTAGAAAACTAGTTATTACCTTGATGAGCTAAGAATGACTAAAACAGAGAAAGCACAATACGTTTGGGAAACACTAGAGGAAATATATCCTACTGTTCCAGTACCATTAGATCATACCAATGACTTTGAACTCCTTATAGCCGTTCTCCTATCTGCACAGTGTACCGATAAAAGAGTAAACATGATTACTCCAGATTTGTTTGCCAAGGCAGATAATGCGTACGATATGCAACAACTCACTTTAGAAGAAGTTGAAGGATTCATTAAGACTTGTGGTTTGTATAAATCTAAGGCTAAAAACATTAAAAAATTAGCAGACGTAATGGTCGAAAAACACCAAGGAGTAGTACCTGATAATTTTAAAGATTTAGAGGAATTAGCTGGCGTTGGACATAAAACGGCAAGTGTAGTAATGAGTCAAGCATTTGGTGTACCTGCGTTTCCGGTAGATACCCACATTCATCGTTTAATGTATCGATGGGGATTAACCACAGGAAAGAGTGTAGAACAAACGGAGAAAGATGCAAAAAAACTATTCCCTAAAGAGCTTTGGAACAAACTACATCTTCAAATCATTTATTATGGTAGAGAATATTCTCCAGCCAGGGGGCTGGATATTCAAAAAGATATTATCACAAAAAAAATCGGAAGAAAGAGCTTTTTAAATACTCTTTAATCCGATTGATTATAAACTAACCACTTCTAGTTACTGAGTAACCTTTATTAGCTTGTGTGTGTGCATGTTTAAGCCATTGGTAACTGTAATCAAATACAAACCAGATGGCAGATTTGTTATATTTACTGAAGTTCTGTTCGAAAAACTTCCCTTAAAAATATTTTTACCGGTTAAATCTTGAAGCGTGTATTCAGAGACACTCTCCAATGAAGACGAAATAGTAACCTGATTATTTGCAGGATTTGGATAAACCTGAACCAAACTTTTCTCCAAATCATTTTCTACATTAGAAATAATGTCAGAATGATCCGAAGGATCTGTAGCTTCCACTTGCGTTACTTTTTTATCGCTTTCATTTTGAAGAATAACCGTAAAAAACACTCTATCCATATCCCAATCAGAATTGCTAGCCACAGTTTTAATATAAACCAACGAATCACCTTCAACAGATGGAGGGCTAATAATGGTACCTGCATTTCCAAAAATAGCTATTCTAAACACATCATAATGTTCATCTTCTCCATTGGGTGCGCTGTAAAAAACAGTATCCTCTGCAAGAGCCACATAAAAATTTTGGGTAGGAAGTGAATTGTCAACTTCAGCTGTAATTACCACTTTTACACGCACGGAATCATTTAATTTTTGCTGATACACTTGAAGACTAATAGGGCTAGTTTGGTTTTTAAAATCATCAAATAGCAAAGGGTCTGCGAAACTACCATTTCTACTTTCTCCGTTAATAACAATCTTCGGAGTAGATCCATAAACCCCATAATATTTTGTGCGTTCGTCATTGCCATCCACATCATGTTGACTCAAGATACAGCTACTATAGGGTGAACTTGGATGAATAGCCAAGTGGAAAATATTTGTATCATTTTGACCATGTATATTGTTGTATAAACCCGGATTTCTTGAGGCACAAACTGAACATCTACTGTTAGTGAAATGCTCCACAATAATTTTACGCTCAACCTCATTCCCTATTTGCGGACGTGCGGCCATATTTGGAGTAGCCGCAATAGACTGACTAATTGCCCCATCCGATATATTTTCCAACCAAGCAACGGCATATATTCGAGACAAGTCCCAAGCCATGTCGGTGGCCACCGTATGAGTAAAAATTAATGAATCACCCATCATGGAAGGAGATACATACATACCCAAAGTATCATACACTAGCTTTCTAAAAACATTGTAATGCAGGTTATCCCCATTGGGTGCATTATAAAATACGGTATCTTCAACCAAAGCAACATGCAACCTTTGTGGACCTATTGGGGCGGAACCTATCGTTTTAATAGTTAGGTTGAGATGCACCGAATCAAAACCAATCGGATTTTGCGTTATGAGCATCTCAATTGGCGTTTCTTGATTTAAATAACTACTCCATAATTGTGCCGCGCCATAGTTCGCACCTCCAGCCATGGTGTCCCCGTTAATAGCCAAACGCATTTCACTACCCAAAACACTATTAACCCTAGCTCTTGCATTAGCTTCAATAGGATTAGACTCATGAATGTCACAATTAACACCCGGCATTTCCATGTAATAGGCAATATGATGACTATTGAATGGAGCATTGACAGAATAGTTTGAGAGAAAAGTCCCATTCTCAATAGAACAATTAGAACAACTACTATTAGTAAACTGTTCAAAAAATAAATTTTTTGCCACCCCAGGAACGGGTGCGCTAATAACCGAAAGAGAAGGGTTGGAAGCCTCCGCCTGCGTCACATCGTTAGTCGTTGGGTTCTGTAAAATTGCTGTTGAAAATATTCGAGTTACGTCCCAAGCCGCATCAATAGCAACAGTTTCAGCAAACGAAACGCTCATACCAGGAGTTGCAGGTACGTTTACCAAACCAGAAATAGAAGTTAAAGATTTTCTGTAAACGTCATAATGTTGCGTTTCCCCATTGGGTGCTTGGTAAAACACGGTGTCTTCCGCTAAGACCACTTCCAAATGTTGAGCCCCTAGATTATTGGGCATCACCGCAGTTAATGTCAGATCAATTTGAATAGAATCGGTACCTATGTTTTGCTCACTAATCGAAATTTGCACAGGCGAGCTTTGATTTAGATAATTGGAAAATAAACTAGACTGAGAGTAACTTACGTTAGCAGAAATTACATTGCCATTAATCACCAGCCTTGGAGTAGAACCATAAATACCATAGAATGAGGTACGAGTATCGTTTCCAGTGCTATTATGCGCACTAAACACACATGTTGCGAATGGCGAACTAGGGTGGTAGGCCAAATGCACAATATTCCCATTATTATTTGCATTCATATTGGTATAAAAACCAGGGTTTCTAGTTGCACATGGGGAACACTGGGAATTGGTAAAATGTTCTATCACAATCTTTTTAGGAACTTGACTTATCCCCACGGTTGCAATCAGAAAGAATAAGTTAAAAAAGGTAATACGTAATTTCATGTTGCTTGATTTAATAGGAACAAATCTATTGGCGTTTAGCTTTTATGAATGTCTATCATTTGACAATTGGAACAAAACACCCTTAAATCTGTAGCATATTAATCTTGAATAACACCAACTTTTATCTGAAAATTTCAAGAACAAAGACTTGAAAAGCTCCATTTAAAATTGTTCAAAATTTGCAACTCGTTGTAGGTGAAAGTTGACAAAATTCACACTATTTTTACGCCACTTACGTTTCTGTATAAGAATTTATAGAAACATCAACTAATCAATACAATAACAATTTCGTAGAGCTTTTTTACGATAAATAGTTAGGAAGTAATTAATGGGAAAAGTAATAGCAATAGCCAATCAGAAAGGTGGTGTAGGGAAAACAACAACCGCCATTAATCTAGGTGCCAGTTTAGGAGCCTTAGATAAAAAGACATTAATTATTGATGCTGACCCTCAAGCCAACACAACATCTGGTTTAGGTTTCGATCCTCGTGACGTTAAGACGAGTATCTATGAATGTATTGTTAACAATGTTTCTGCAAAAGAGATTGTTATACATACCGAAAGTCCAAATTTGGATATCATTGCTGCTCATATTGACCTAGTAGGAGCGGAGATTGAATTGATCAATCAAGAAGAAAGAGAAATGATGATGAAAAAGGCATTAGCACCTATTAAGGATGCTTATGATTTTATTATTATTGATTGTTCTCCTTCGCTTGGCTTAATTACCGTGAACGCCCTTTCAGCTGCTGATAGCGTTATCGTTCCTATTCAGTGTGAGTATTTTGCATTAGAGGGATTAGGGAAATTATTAAATACCATTAAAATTGTTCAAACTCGTTTAAATCCAGAACTGTCTATTGAAGGAATGCTTTTAACCATGTATGATCAACGTTTACGTTTAGCTAACCAAGTAGCAGACGAGTTAAAAACGCATTTTAGTCAATTGGTATTTGATACCATGATTCACCGAAATACAACCTTGGGTGAAGCGCCAAGTCATGGCGAAAGTATCATTACCCATGACGCCAGTTCAAAAGGTGCTGTAAACTACCTAAACCTAGCACGTGAAATTTTACAGAAAAACAATTTAACGCAAATCAACCAAGAGGATAAAATAATCAACGTTCATGGCTAAGAAAAAAGCTTTAGGAAGAGGATTAAGTGCATTACTCAGTGATGCGGATACAGAGGCACCAAGCAGTTTAAGTGGTCAAACAAGTACTGGAATTACTGAAATTTCTATTTCAAAAATTAAACCTAACGAAGGTCAACCCCGTACAAAATTTGATGATGAGGCTTTAAAAGATTTAGCAGATTCAATTGAACAACATGGCCTAGTGCAACCTATTACGATTCGTAAAGTAAACCCAAGTGAATATCAAATTATTTCGGGAGAAAGACGATGGAGAGCTAGCCAGTTAGCTGGGTTAACCTCCGTTCCTGCTTACATTCGCCAGGTTGATGATGAGCAAGTATTAGAATTAGCATTAATTGAAAACATTCAAAGGGAAGATTTAGATGCCATGGAAATTGCCATTTCTTACCAAAGAATGTTAGATGAGCTTCAAATTACTCAGGATACCTTAGCAAAGAAAGTAAGTAAGAACCGCTCAACAGTTACCAATTTTTTACGCTTATTAAACCTTCCACCAGAAATTCAATTAGCAGTAAAAGACGGTTTAATTAGTATGGGCCATGCGCGTGCGCTCTTGTCAGCAAAGTCCGAGGAGTTACAAGTAGGTATTTTTAAAAGAATTCTCAGTGCGGGATTAAATGTGCGTCAGGTAGAACAATTGGTTAAGGCGGATAAAGTAGCTAAAAAAACAACAGATTCTTTAAAAAAGGCGGAGCTTACTTTTGAGCAACAAAGTAACTATCTTGAGTTGCAACGCATTGTAAGAAATAAAGTTGACATTAAGAAAGATCGAGCTGGAAAAGGTAAAATCACCATTAACTTTAAAAATGATGAGGATCTATCTCGAGTACTTGATTTATTGATGCCGTAATTTCATCACGCAAAAAAAGTTAATTCCCTTCCTCCCAAGTTTTACAATTCATTGATAACTTGTACATTCGCAGCATGCTAAAACAACGTTTTGTTTTTTGTTTTTTGATCCTTTTAGGGTTTGGATTTAACGGCTACTCGCAAGCAGATAAGAGAGATACAACCCAGTTTAAAGGAAAGAAGGAAAAATTGTCGCACCAAGATTTAGCAAAGTACCACTCTCCCAAGAAGGCTACCATAATGTCAGTCATCATTCCGGGAGCGGGACAAGTTTACAATAAAAAATATTGGAAAGTCCCCATTGTTTGGGGGGGTATAGGAGTTGCGCTGTATGCCAGTCAGCTAAATAGGGATTATTATCATGAATACCGAGAGAACTATCTTCTCTCCTTAGAGGGTAATTACACGGGCAATGAAACTTCCCTAAGTCTTCAAAGCACCATGAATTATTACCGTCAAATGATGGAAACATCCTATGTAATTGCCGGTGCGGTTTACCTTCTGCAAATATTAGATGCAAATGTAGATGCTCAATTAATGTCATTTGATGTATCAGATGACTTAAGTATGGATGTGATTCCAAAGGCCATTCCGAATCAATACAATCCTACTCCAACCATGGGATTAACACTTGCTTTAAAACTGAAATAATTTTCACATGAATATTGCCATAATTGGATACGGAAAAATGGGCCGTGTAATTGAACGTATTGCCTTAGAAAGAGGTCATTCCATTACCGCTAAAATCACTTCAAAAGAAGCTGACTTTTCAACTGAAATACTAGAAGGCAGTGATGTAGCTATTGAGTTTTCTGTACCAAGTGCCGCAATTTTAAACATACAAAAATGTTTTGATGCCCGCGTACCTGTGGTAGTAGGAACTACCGGTTGGATGAATCATTTCAATCAGGTTTCTAGCGAATGTTATTCAAAAAAGGGAGGCCTTTTTTATGCGTCTAATTTTAGTGTGGGCGTAAATATATTTTTTAAAGTGAATCAGCTTTTAGCTAAATTGATGAATCCTCAAGATTATCAAGTAAGGATGGAAGAAATTCACCATACACAAAAGTTAGACTCACCAAGTGGTACTGCGCTAACTTTAGCCCATCAAATATTAGATAATGTGAATAGAAAAGATTCTTGGGTAGAATCAGAATCACCAAATTCTGATCAACTAGGAATAACGGCTAAAAGAATTGCCGACACTCCAGGAACACATATCGTAACGTACGAAAATGCCATTGACAAAATAGAAATCATGCATGAAGCAAAAGGAAGAGAAGGATTTGCTTTAGGTTCAGTCCTCGCAGCTGAATTCATGGCTGGGAAGGAAGGCATTTTCGGAATGGATGATTTATTAAGTTAATTTAAGATTCCATAAAACCAACTAATTACACCTTTAACCAAGCTAATTTTCCGCTAATAAAGTGATTAACATTTGTTAGGTAAACATCGCTAAAAAGCTCTTACCATGAATTCAATAATTACACTACTTTAGCGGCTATTAAAGAAAAAGAATCATGTCATTAATAATATCATTACTATTACTTCTAGCCATTCTTGTTGGGCTATCAAAACTATTCCCTTTAGTAGACGAAAAGTACAAAAGTTGGTATGCGTTTATTCCAGTTTATAACCTGTATATCTGGTTGAAAATTATTGAAAAACCATGGTGGTGGATTATTCTATTATTATTTCCTGGCCCCAATATTTTAATGATCTCTATAATGGTAGTGAATACCGGAACCGTATTTGGATATCGGGAAACAAAAGATGTGGTTCTTGGAGGATTCTTACCATTTTTCTATTTGCCTTATTGGTCCTTTTCAGAACAACCCAAACACATTGGTCAAATTGATCGTGTAAAGTTTCCAAAATCTTCAGCTATGGAGTGGCGTGATGCTATCCTATTTGCGGTGGTTGCGGCCAGTATTATTAGAACCTATACATTCGAAGCTTTCACCATCCCTACGGGATCTATGGAAAAATCGCTACTTATTGGTGATTACCTTTTTGTAGATAAATTGGCTTACGGACCTAAAACACCTATTACACCAATTGCATTTCCATTTGCACACCACTCCTTACCTCTAACTAACAACACCGTACCTTCGTACGTAAAGTGGCTCCAATTACCTGCAAATCGTTTACCTGGATATAGTTCAATTAAACGTAATGATGTAGTCGTATTCAACTACCCTGAGGGCGATACAGTAGATGTTGAAATTCAAGCGAACCAAAGTTACTACTCTATGATTAGATCTGTAAGTCAACAAGCAAAAAGAGAAGAGCTAGCTGCAGGACAACCTGAAAAACCAGATGCATACTACTACAAAATTGCGAAGAACTATTTATTAGAAAACAGAAAATTCACCATTCGTCCAGTAGATAAAAGAGAAAACTACATTAAGCGATGTGTAGCTATTGCTGGCGATGAAATTGAAATTAAAGAAGGTATTCTTTACGTGAACAAGGAAAAATCGTTTATGGCCGAAGAAATGCAATACGTGTATTTCGTCACCTTCAAAAACACCATAAATCTTACCGATAGGGCTAAAGCTAATTTCAAAAAAGAATACAATGTAAACCTAGCTTCTATCATGGATGCTAGTGGTAACGGAACCACATTTAGAATGCCACTTACCAAAGAAATGGTAGAGAAGATTAAACTAGATCCAAATGTGGTAAATGTAGAACGCTACATTAACCCAAAACCAGCTCTAGACGCTGAACGTACGTTAGATTACCCGTACTATCCTAACGTAAAATCATACAACTGGACCGAAGACAATTTTGGTCCCTTAGTGATTCCTTCTGCTGGAATGACCATTGATTTAACCATTGAAAACTTACCACTTTTTAAACGTCCAATTCGCGTATACGAAGGGAATGACTTAAAAGTGAAAAACGGAAAAATATGGATCAACGGAGAGGAAACTACCACGTACACCTTCAAAATGAACTATTACTGGCTCATGGGTGATAACCGTCATAATTCTGCCGATTCACGTTTTTGGGGCTTTGTACCCGAAGATCACGTGGTAGGAAAGGCTTCCTTTGTATGGCTATCTATCGATCCGGAACTACCAAGTTTTGATGGTGGTTTACGTTTCGATAAAATGTTTAGAACCGTTAAATAACTCGGTTACATGAAGGTTAGCGGTTTTACATTTATCCGTAACGGTATAAAGTTAGACTACCCTATTGAAGAGGCAATTCGTTCTATTCTACCGCTATGCGATGAAGTGGTTGTGGCTGTAGGAAATTCGGAAGATGACACGCTACAACTTATTCAAAACATTGATCCCAAAGTACGGGTTATTGAAACCATTTGGAACGATTCTTTACGTGAAGGAGGAGCGGTGTTAGCGGTAGAAACCGATAAGGCTTTTAAAGCCATTTCTGCAAAAAGTGATTGGGCTATCTACATTCAAGGCGATGAAGTGATGCATGAAGATTATTACGATAGTATTCGTAACGCTATGCAGCAATATGCCCAAGATGACACCGTAGATGGGTTATTATTCAATTACCTTCATTTCTATGGGTCTTACGATTACATTGGTGACGCCATCCAATGGTATCCCAAAGAAATTAGAATCGTAAAAAACCGTCAAGACATCTACTCTTTTGGTGATGCGCAAGGGTTCAAAAAAGGTCATGGCGAAAAACTAAATGTAGCCGAAATTGATGCGTATATACATCACTATGGTTGGGTTAAAAGTCCGGAAGCCATGCAACGTAAACAAGAAACGTTTCATAAACTGTGGCATGATGACAACTGGGTAGAAAAGAATGTAGCCAAAGCCGAAGAATTTGATTATTCAGAAGTTAAAGCATTATGGAAATTTGAAGGAAGCCATCCAACGGTAATGCACAAACGCATTGCAGAAAAAGGTTGGAGCTTTGACCATGATATTTCCAGAAATACTTTTTCATTTAAGGAAAAATTCAAAAAGTGGGCGCAGAAAGTCACAAATAAACCCTTAGGTGAGTATCAAAATTATATTGTAGTGAAATAAGATTACCCTCTTTCGGGCGTTACCCCGCAATCGCTCCCGCTATTTGGTGGTCAGGCTTTCCCTTACAAGTCCTCGCTTCGCTGTGGGCTTTCCAGTACAATCCTTAACGCAATTTTTAAAAACGAGATTTTACCCCATACTTCCGTTTCAATTCATGAAGTATTTCATCCAATCCATTGCTTTTAATTACCAAAGCGGTTGACAATAACATACCCGCCTTTCCTTTTGGCATACCCTGCCGGTCAAGCCATTCCAAGTAATGAACAGGCACATCACAAATTAGTGAGTCCTTATATTTTCCAAAATACACTTTAGTGGTAACCAATTCCTTCAAGATAGAAGGATCAAACATAGAAATGGGAGTCGCCATTTATTCCTTAACGGTAATGGTCTGGTCAAAAATGGTAACCACAGCCCCAGCACGCATTTTTTTACGTTTAGCGGTCTCTACTTCCCCATTAACTTGTACCTCACCATCGGTAATAAACATATTGGCTTGGCCACCACTCTCGGCAATGTTTACCATTTTTAAAAGTGCATTTAGCGGAATAAATTCGTTACCGTTGAGATTAAACTCCATAGTTTTTGATTTACAGCAAAGGTAGGCTTAATTGATTTCAATTGTGAAGTCGGCTTGGTATTTATCGCGAGCAGGCAAAGAAATAATTCCATCCTTTTCTTTTAAAACACCAGAAGTATTTTCATGATCCGTAACTCCTAACCATGGCTCAATGCAAACAAACGGTGCTTTAGGTTTTGCCCATATTCCTAAATCTTTGAAATCCGAATATTCTACTACTACCGAATGCGTATGATTCTTACTTTTTAAGATAGCCTTTTTAGATTTTATATCTCTAAAAATCAATGCGTCATTATCAAAAATTGTTTTGGTAAGTGGAATTCTATCCGTATTAGAAATCACCTCAAATTGCTCATCGGTTAACAAACCATTTTCGGATAAAACCGTAGTTTCTAAAGTTTGATTTTTGTCAAACTCAATACAGTAATCCGCATATTTTTCATTGGGCATTAACGGACAATTAAACGCAGGATGACCTCCTAAAGAAAAGAACATTTCGCTAGCACCTTTATTCTGAACCTGGTGAGACACGCTCAGTTTATTGCCTTCCAGTAAAAAGGAAATGAAAAAACTAAAATCAAATGGATAGGATTTCTTTAACCCTTCATTAGAAGAATAGGAGAATCTAATTTCTGAAGAGGAAACTTGTTCCACTTCCAAGTTTTCATTGTGTCGAATAAAACCATGTTTAGGAACCGAGTATTCCCTACCCTCATGCGTATAGGTCTCATTTTTCAAAGCTCCAATGATAGGAAACAAAACAGGCGCTGTACTTCCCCAATGAGTAGCATCTCCTTGCCAAATATATTCTAGCTGCGATTGCTTGTTTTTAAAACTACATAGCTCCGCTCCTTTTGAGGTTATTTCAACAAGGAAATTATTGTTTTGAATTTGGTGTTTCATGTACTGAATTAATTAAAGTATTCTATGATCAAACTGCAGCATTTGATGCTTTACTACCTTTATTTTTTGTGCAGAAGGATGAAAGGGATTAATCAAATAATTAAACTCCTGTGGTATAATGCAACTAGGAACGCGCAAAACTGCTCCCGTCATAGATCTTACAAAATTATCTCCTAATAATTGAGAACCTCCGCCAGGTGGCTTGTTGTTCCAATCTAAAGGTAGAGCAGAAGGCTCCAAAGTTAATATTTCCAGCTCATCCGGTATTTCTATCTCCACAAAGAAACGATCTGTGGGTAAGTCCACGTTCATATCTAAATGAGCGGTTACTTCCAACATAGCCAAAGATCGAGTGGCAGAGGTATACACCAAAAAAGTATTCCTGGAGTTCCAACGAAAACCATCGGTTAATGACGGACCAATTCCATTTAGAGTAGAGGATAGATACTTTTCTCGTTCAATTCGGTAAACCCTCATTACGCCATGCTTCCGTATTCAATTCTGTTTAAGGCATTTTTTACCTCTTGAATACCCGTAAGCGAATCAAAAAGGCTTTCGGGAGTAACACCACCCAAAGAAGGGTTAGGTTTAATTAACCAACTTTGAAACTTGTTAGATTCATTATTAAAAACCTCTGTTCCAAACTGCAAAACTTCAGATAAAACAAGAATTAACTCACTATCACGGCCATCCATGGGCTGTCTCTTATACACATCTCCGAGCCCACGAGACTCCTGAGCATCTCG
>OLHJ01000291.1_pt1 | contig 17094 bp, 12 predicted proteins | sample 1609491 | NCBI WGS metagenome assembly OLHJ01 (sample SAMN05416861, study PRJEB24817) | seawater metagenome | isolation source: Sea water | place: Canada:Atlantic | collected 2013-11
GAGATGTGTATAAGAGACAGGTAGATCAAGTATTGCCAATTAATCAAGGAATTATTCTTACAAAGCAATAAATATGATTAATGAAATAAAAGGACTACTGATCCTTATAATTGGAGCTTGTTGCTTAATATATGTAGTGCGTTTGTTGGTAAAAAGCAATAAAAAATAGTATTTACAGAAATATGATTAATAGAATAAAGGCGGATCTCCCCGTCTTTATTTTTTCATCAACATCCGCTTAATTTCATTCAACTTCATTAAAGCTTCAATAGGCGTTAGGGTATCTAGATTGGTTGTTAAAATTTCTTCTCGTAAATCCTCTAATAAAGGATCATCTAATTGAAAGAAACTTAATTGCATGTCATCATGTTGTAGCTCTTTCAAGGTTTCTTTTACCTCTTCATTGGTATGATTTTTCTCTAATTGTTTCAAGATTTTAGAAGCTCTATGAATCACCTGGTTTGGCATTCCTGCTAATTTTGCCACATGAATTCCGAAACTATGATTGCTGCCTCCTTTTTCTAGTTTTCTAATGAAAATTATTTTTTTATTTAGTTCTTTTATGGAAACATTAAAGTTTACAATTCGGTCAAATGCTTTTGACATTTCATTTAGCTCATGGTAATGGGTCGCAAAAAGAGTTTTAGGTCTCTTTTCAGAATTATGAATAAATTCGGCTATGGCCCAAGCAATGGATATCCCATCATAGGTGCTAGTGCCCCTTCCAATTTCATCAAGTAAAATAAGACTCCTTTCCGATAAGTTGTTCAAAATACTTGCCGTTTCATTCATTTCTACCATGAAAGTAGATTCGCCCATAGAAATGTTATCTGATGCTCCAACGCGCGTGAAGATCTTGTCTACTAAACCAATTTCTGCAGATTTTGCAGGGACATAGCTTCCTATTTGTGCTAATAGAACAATTAGAGCTGATTGTCTTAGCAGGGCTGATTTTCCGGACATATTTGGCCCAGTGATCATCATTACTTGTTGTTCGTCATTGTTTAAGCATAAGTCATTTGGAACATAGCTTTCTCCGAGGGGTAAGAGTTGTTCAATCACGGGATGTCGCCCATCAACAATATTCAACTCTAAAGAATCATTGATTTCTGGCTGGCAGTAATTCTTGTTTCTGGCCAAGTTCGATAAGGAAATAATACAGTCTAATTTGGCAACTACTCTTGCATTAGTTTGAATAGGCTCGATATAGTTGCTTAATTCTTGAAGTAGATCTGAGAACAAACGGATTTCAATTTCTAATATCTTGTCTTCCGCCCCTAAAATTTTGATCTCATATTCCTTTAATTCTTCCGTGATATATCTTTCCGCGTTAACTAACGTTTGTTTCCGGGTCCATTCTTGAGGTACTTTATCTTTATAGGTGTTTCTAACTTCAAAATAATAGCCAAAAACGTTATTAAATCCTATTTTAAGGGATGGAATACCAGATTGTTGACTTTCTCTTTCCTGAAGGTTCTTCAGGTACTGTTTAGAGTTGTTTAGCAATAGTCTTAACTCATCCAAACTTTCATTGATACCATCATTTATGGTATTTCCTTTGTTTATTTGAACGGGTGCTTCTTCGTGTAGTTGTTGATTTAGTTTTTCTAAAATGTGCTCACACGGATGTAGCAAATCTGTTAGTGCTAAAATTTGATCATTTTTTTCTTTCTTTAATATTGAAATGATTGGCTGTAATGTGGTTAAGCTCCGTTTTAAAGTATTTACTTCTCTTGGGTTTATTCTTTGAAGTGCCACTTTAGAGATTAATCTTTCAAGATCTCCTATTTGTTTAATTCCTAATTGAATTTCTTCCGCTAATTCCGGGTGCTCCACAAAATGCTTAATAGCTAGCTGACGTTCAATTATGGGAGCCCTATGTTTTAAAGGTAAGGCGAGCCAGCGTTTCATTAATCTTGAACCCATTGGGCTGCAGCCATTATCTAATATCTGAATTAATGTTTTGGCATTTTCATTCGGAGAGAAAAACAATTCAAGATTTCGGATGGTAAATCGGTCTAGCCAAACGTGATTTTCTTTTTCAATTCTGGAAATATTATTGATGTGGCTAACTTGATGATGCTGAGTATCTTTTAAATAGTGCAAACATGCTCCAGAAGCTATTACTCCTAGGTGTAGTTCATGTATTCCGTAGCCTTTTAGAGTGGTAGATTTAAAATGCCTCAGTAATATTTCTTGAGCGTATTCTTCTGTAAATACCCATTCGTCTAAATAGTATACGTACTGATTAGTTCCAAAATGTGTGGTGAAAAGTGATTTCTTTTGGCGTTCTACCAAAATCTCAGTTGGGTTAAAGCTTTGTAGGAGTTTGTCTACATAGTCATAACCTCCCTGGGTTGTCAAAAATTCTCCCGTTGAAATGTCTAAAAAGGAAACTCCTGCTTCATTTTTTGTTAAGTAAACGGAGGCTAGGTAGTTGTTCTTTCGATGGTCAAAGGTGTTTTCTCTGGTAGAAACGCCTGGAGTAACTAATTCAGTAATTCCCCTTTTTACAATTTTTTTAGTCCCTTTAGTTAGACTGGAGTCTTCAAGCTGGTCGCATAAAGCTACACGTTGGCCAGCACGAACTAATTTGGGTAAATAAGTATCTAAAGAGTGGTGTGGAAACCCTGCCAGTTCAATTGTAGCTGCGGCTCCATTTTTACGTTTGGTAAGAACAATTCCCAAGATCTTTGATGCAAGAATAGCATCACTTCCAAAAGTCTCATAGAAATCACCTACTCGAAATAGTAAAATAGCATCAGGATACTTTGATTTAAAGCTATTATATTGCCTCATTAAAGGAGTCTCGGTTTCTTTTTCTTTGGTTTTCTTTGCAGCCATTATTTATTGCCTTGCGTTGTAATTTTGATCTTCCAAAATAAAAAGATGATTGCGTACAGATATTTTCAAAAATTATAGAATTCCTAATAGTTATGAACAGAAAGTTAAAAACTAAAGAGCTTAATAGGCTAAATGTTGATGAGTTTAAGGAAGCGGAGAAATTTCCTATCGTTGTCGTTTTGGATAGTATTAGAAGTTTACATAATGTAGGATCCATTTTTAGGACTTCGGACGCCCTTAAGATTGAGAAAGTAGTTCTTTGTGGGTTAACGGCTTGTCCACCGCATAAGGAAATACACAAAACTGCCCTGGGTGCTACCGAAACAGTAGTGTGGGAGTATTTTGAAAATGTAATTGAAGCCGTGGAAGACTTAAAAGACCTGGGCTATACATTAATATCTGCAGAGCAAACGGAAGAAACGGTAATGCTGCAGGATTTAAACGAAAAAAGCCATTCGAAAATGGCCTTTGTATTCGGTAATGAAGTTTTTGGAGTAGACCAAGAAGTAATTTCTAAATCTGATTTTGTTTTAGAAATCCCTCAGTTTGGAACCAAACATTCATTTAATGTTGCTGTAAGTGCAGGCTTAATTCTTTGGGAGGCTGTTAGAACTCGTATTTAGTTAGCACAATTCCAGCCGTTATCTTCGTGTACTTTTATTGCGGATTCGTAAGCATTCCCAGAATTACATATTTCGTTAGAAATCTTACCTGCTTCAGGGTCATTGATAGTACAAGTTGCGCATTTTTGACAACTGGATGTCACGGCAACTAATGCGATGGCAGAGGCTAGAATAAGTGCTTTTTTCATTTCGTTTATTTTTAACAAATATAGTGATTCATTTTTCTTGATATCAATAGCTATTTTTTTTAAAAAAAAATAGGCATAAAAAAAGGGTGAGAAATATTTCTCACCCTTTTTCAATTTTATAAACTATCTTACAAGCTAGATAAATCTGCTTTGATAAACTCAACATCCTTTAAAGCTTTTGCTTTTAAAGAATTGTCTTTGTTAACCGCTAGCTTTAAATTTTTCATCATTAAGTCACTATTGTCAGTTCTTGACCCAACAATTGCTTTCAAATAATACGCCTCTGCAGAAGTAGCGTCTTCACTTGCGTCAATAGTAGTTAAAGCACCTTGAGCATCACCATTTAAAATTTGAGCCAATGCTAAGTTTAAAGTTTTGTAAGCTCCCATGTTACTAACAGCAGATCCGTAGTCACCTGATTGAATCGCTAAAATGCCCATGTTGTAATTAACCTCGTCTCCAGCGCCTGAAGCTTTAGCATAAGCTGCTTTAGCAGCCTCTCGGTCTCCTTTTAAGTGAGCAATAACACCTACGTTGTTCATTACTTCCGGAGTAGCCTCAATTGCTTTAGCTTTATTGAAATTAGCTTCTGCATCACCTAACTTGTTTTGTAATAAGTTAATGTACCCCATGTTATTAACACATCTCCAGTCAGAAGAAAAAAGCTCTGCAGCTTTTGAGTAGATGCTTAATTTTTCGTTTAGGTCGTTAGTTAAAGTGGCAGCGTATAAAATTTCTTCAACGCTCAATTGAGAGGCATCAGAAGCAAATGCAGCTTTAATTTGGTCGTCAGACCTTCCAACTCTTTCCATTGACAAAACGATTTGAGAACGTCTTAATGGAGGAAGTACCTTTTCTTTTACTTCAACGTAAGTTTCAGAAAGGTTTTTGATTTCAGTCTCCCTTTTGGCTGGATCAGAATACATTTCTAGTACACGAATAATTAGTTGCTTGTCTTCAATGTCAGAAGCTTGCATTTTTTGTTTGAAACCATTCCAGTCTTCCCCTTTTCCAACTAAAGAATAAAAGGCATCGTCTTTTGACCCTTCTACTTTATATCTGTTAAGTTGTCTTTTGATTACCGCACTTGCCGATTTTGCTCGGTTATCAGCTAAACTTTCGTTTTTAGTTAACTCACCATCCGGAGAAGCATAAGCTTCAACAGCTAAACTTTTAAATACAACACTTGTATCTTTAGCATTAGTCTTGATGTTGGCCATCATTGTTTTTACTGACTCTTTATTTAATTCAGAACTTCTTACAGAAGAAGATTGAATAGTGTAAAGAATTTCAGCAGACTCTGCAAAAGGAACAATTCTTTGAAATTTATCTTTTCCTAAAATTGGCTTTTGGTCTGCTTGAACTAATTTAGGGGTAATGTTAGTACCCTCAGCAATTTCAAATGAACCAATTGCTTTTGATTTTGTTTTGAATAGACCTTCTAAGTTCGCCTTAAGCACACCACGCTCCATTTTATCATCGTAAGCATAGGTGTAATCAAATGAAAATGAACCACCTTCTTCAAATTTTATTTTCTTTCCTTCTTGATCAGAATCTTCACCTACCAAAATAAAAGGGTCTAATGATTTAACTACCTGACCATCTGCTTCAAAAACAGGCGTAACTTTAATAGCCGCTTTTTTAGCTAGGTATTTGGTAGGAATTTTACCAGAAATAACAACGGTTACGGAGTCACCGTGCATTTCTAAAGGGTTGGGAGCCGCTTGGTAAGTAGCTGTTTCCGCATTTTTTTCCATTTTGTTTAATGGATTACAAGCTACGATTGTGGTAGCTAAAGCAATCATTGCAACAGAAATGTTCTTAAAAATTGATAGTTTCATTTTTATAAAATTTGTTCGTTTTGATATTATCGTGTGCAAAACTATGGTATTATCGCTTATAACCAAATGGATTAGCTACTATTACAAGGATAATTTCACTTGTGATTTAGCTAACAGTAGGCGCTCTTCCACTAAAAAGTCAATAATTTTAACTATTGATCCATTGAAGTCTTTTCGAAGTTCTGAGGCTGTAACATGAAATACAGGGTATTGAATTGTTGTTGATTTTAGTAATCGCTGATACTCTTCATCTAAATGTGTTAAATATTCTAAGGTGACATGTGCTTCTAATTTCCTTCCTCGACTCATTACATGTTGCATTGCTTCTTTTGGTGTTTGGTCAATAAATATCAGAGCATCAGGATTAGGAATTTGAGAACGAATAGAGTCAAATATTCGATAAAAAAGCAAAAGTTCTTTTTCGCGTAGATTGGTTTTAGCAAAAAGTTTTGTTTTATCAATTAAATAATCGGAAATTATGAGCTCATTGGCTTCAAATAATTTGGGAGCTAACTGTTCCATTCTTTCCATTAGAAAAAACGATTCTGCAGGGAATTTACTTTCTTCCTTATTCTCATATACCCCCTTTAAAAAAGGATTGTTTAAAAAGGCCTCCAACACCAAAGTTACCTCTAAAGTCTTAGCCAGTTTTTTTGCCAAAGTGGTTTTCCCAGCCCCTAAATTTCCCTCGATACAAATAAATTTATTCGTCATATTTTGTTTACTGGGTTTTGATCTTTACAAATTTCAAGTAACGCAGAGTTACTCATTTTTAATATGGGATGTATATAATTCGGGGCAATTTCAACCAAAGGCAGCAAGGTGAATTTTCTCTCATGAATTGCGTAATGCGGAATTACCAAATCATGCAGGGACATCTCATCATCGTTGAAATATAAAATGTCAATGTCAATTTTTCTAGACTCAAAGTTAGTCGCGTTCTGATTTCTCTCACGCCCCAAATCCAATTCAATCTGCTGCGTTAATTTTAAAAGGTCAGCTGCAGACCTTGGAGTGGTAATTTCAATAACCTGGTTTAGAAAATCATTTTCAGATTCAAAGCCCCAAGGTGGGCTGGAATATAAATGACTTTTTTGAGAAACTTCTCCTACATGTTTAGAGATTTTATTAATCGCTTCTACAAACACATTTTCAACATCTCCTAAGTTACCACCTAGTAAAATATAGACCTTGTTTAAACCGGAAATCATAATGCAAAAATAGGGTTACTTAAATTTCCGAAGTATGAATTTCTTTTCGAATATAGTGGTTTTATTGAAAGTTGTTCACAGGTAGGAATCTTTAAACTCCGCTAAGCATATCTATGTTGCCATTAGTGTATTTTTTTGTCTTGCCTTATTTTGGTCGCTTAACTTTGAAAAAAATAAATGTCCTATGAGAAAGTTTTTTAAGTATGTTTTCGCATCTATGGTCGGAATGGTTCTGGCTGGCGGAATTTTGTTAATCATGTTTTTTGCGGGTATCGCCAGCTTAATTAGTTCTGCTGAAAATGAAATGAACGCTGAAACTATTGTGAAAGCTAATTCCATTTACCATCTAAAATTCAATAATTCAATTGACGAAAGAGCGGGTGATGACCCTTTTGAGAATATTGATTTTGGTCCGTTTGCAAATACTACCAAAATGAGTCTGCGTAATATTGTTCAAAGTATTGAATATGCCGCAACAGATGATAAGGTGAAAGGAATCTATTTAGAATTAGGTGGTTTCCCTGGAGGGTTGTCTCAATTAGAGGAGGTTCGAAATTCGTTATTGGAGTTTAAAGGTTCGGGTAAATGGATTGTTTCTTATAGTGAAGGATATTCGCAATCGGCTTACTACCTGGCTTCTGTTTCTGATGAAGTGTATATGTACCCGGAAGGAGATATCTTCTTTAAAGGGTTAGCAACAAACATTATGTATATGAAGGGAATGTTGGAAAAACTAGATATTGAAATGCAAGCGATCAAGGGACCTGGGAATATTTATAAAAGTGCAGTAGAACCGTTTACTGCTGATGAAATGAGTGAATCTAATAGAACCCAGATTAAGGCTTATCTAGGCTCTATTTGGGGGCATTGGTTAAATGGCATTTCCAATGAAAGAGGTTTGACTGTAGCGGATTTGAATACTTACGCAGATGAGCTTAGTGTGAAAAACGCAGAAATGTCGGTTCAACTAGGTTTGGTGGATGCCTTGAAATACGAAGATCAAGTATTGGAGGATTTAATGGCTAGAGTTGAAATTGAGGATGAAGACGATTTAGAATTTGTAACTTATTCTAAGTATAAAAAGAAAAAGGTTTCGAATAGGAAAGAGGGTGTCTCCCGAAAGGACACCAAAAAGGTTGCTGTGATTTATGCTAATGGAGAAATTCGATCAGGTAAAAATTCTGATGGAATTATGGGTTCTGAATCTATTGCTGCTGCAATTAAGAAAGCCCGATTAGATTCCAATGTAAAAGCAATTGTGCTTCGTGTTAATTCTCCAGGTGGTTCAGCTTTAGCTTCGGATGTGATGTGGAGAGAAACAGTTTTAGCAAAAGCGGAAAAACCATTCGTTGTTTCCATGGGTGATTTAGCTGCATCAGGTGGTTATTTTATTTCCTGTAATGCGGATAAAATTTATGCAAACGAAACTACTATTACGGGTTCTATTGGTGTATTTGGAATGATGCCAGTTACGGAGAACTTCTTTAAGAATAAAATGGGTATCATTTTTCAAAGTGAACAAACCAATGCACATTCCAAGTTTCCGGATGGAATTTCACGACTGGATGAAGCGGAGTATAATGTAATCAATGAATCAATTATTGGTATTTATGACGACTTTATTGGAAAGGTGTCTAAAGGTAGAGGATTGACCAAAGAGCAGGTTGATGAGGTAGCTCGTGGAAGAGTTTGGACCGGTTTGGATGCTATAGAGATTGGTTTAGTTGATGAAATTGGAGGTTTAGATGATGCGGTGGCTTATGCAGCGCAAGTGGCCAACTTAGACGGTTATAGATTGTATGAATTACCCGTAATGAAGGATCCTTTAAAGGAGATGATGTCTAATTTTCAAATGAACATGTCTATGAATTTCATGAAGCAAAGTTTAGGAGCTAACTACAAGTATTTGGAGGTAATCAATCATGTGGAGAGCATGAGAGGCGTACAAGCCAGAATACCTTATACTATTGAAATTTACTAAAATTGGAATTCCATTTTCACAAGAGCCACTTAGAAATAAGTGGCCTTTTTTATGGTTGAATAAGGAGTGTAGTTACTTGTTTGGATTGTTGGGAGAGAAATTTCACCAAATACATGCCTGGGGGAATTCCCTCAATAGAAAATTGTGTTTTACTCCAACCTTTGTAGCTTCGTATCAATTGACCTTGTAGGTTGAAAATTTGCATGGAATATTGATGATTATTATGTTCAATTTTTATAGTGGTGGTTGCAGGGTTAGGGTAGATTTGAAATGAATTAAGATTTTCTTCAGTATTTCCATTCGGCTCGGTATATAGGCGAAGGGTTTTAGAACTTACTTGTTGATTGTTTTCCATGCCGCCAATTAAAAGTAGTTCATTCGAAAATGAAGCAATGCCTCTAAAATCCATGTTAATATCAGCGTAAAAATTAGTGTCCCATGTCCCCTGGCTTGGGAAATACGAAAGAACGCGGTGGTTGGGTTCAACAGGAATGCTGCCCTGATATCCAATTCCATTATAATTATAGGTGATATCTGAACCACCAATCCAGTATAATTTATTACCCATAGATGTAGCCGCCATTCTGTAGCCTACTAAATCCATATGTAAGGTGTCTATACTCCAAGTTATGTCAGTGGGGTCTTGTGGATTAATCCAGCCCTTCCTTATTTCTCGTTGTGCCGGAAAATTGTGAGCGTAGCGAGCTCCCCCAAAGTAATAAAGTGTGTCACCTAAAATAGATCCTGATGCACCAAATGATTTGTAATAGTTGGTGTTGGGTAAGGGACTTCCAATTAGCCAAATGTCTTGTGTAGGGTTATAAATCTGAACATTTGGAATATTAGTATTGGTGTTCCATCCGGTAACTACAAAAATTAAACTGTCCTGATAAACGGCTTGAACATGATCATCGGTAGGAGTAGGTAGTGGAGCCCCGTCAGAAATAAATGTGTCACTAGTGACATCAAACCTGTGAACGGTGTTGTGTGTAATCTCATTTCCATTGGAAAGAACCTGGTAGCCACCTATGATGTAGATCATGTTGTTGACAAAACTGGCTCCTGCTGCAATTTTTGCTTCGTTATCTGGTAAATCGGGTAAGGAAACCCAACTATCATTTGCTACATCATATTTGTAACTTCTGTTGTGAATTCCGCTGTAAATTTTTGTAGTATCGATTCCTCCGAAGGTATATCCAAATTTCTGCCCATTTACCACTGCTCCACAAACCGGATTATTAGAGACCGCTTCTGGAATTTGAGAGCGTGTTTCTACTTGAAACTGTGCCCAATTTGAAAAGGAGATTAAAATGAAAATTAAAAAGATAGCAGTTGACTTCATGAATGCAATCTACTAATATTTTAAAAATTGGGCATAAAAAAAGCCACTTCGAGGAGCGGCCTTAATTTTATTTACTTGCTTTGTTTATGATAACATCAAAACGGGCTGCTCTAGCATGTTCTTGAAAGTATTAAGGAATTCAGATCCCATAGCGCCATCAATTACACGGTGGTCACAAGAAAGGGTAACTTTCATAGTATGACCCGGAACAATTTGGCCATTTTTAACCACTGGTTTTTCAATTATTCCTCCAATCGCCATGATTGCTGCATCAGGTGGATTAATAATGGCTGTAAATGACTCAATCCCGTACATTCCTAAATTAGATATAGAGAATGTGTTTCCTTCCCATTCTGAGGGTTGTAACTTTTTATCACGTGCTTTACCAGCAAGTTCTTTAACCTCCATTGATATTTGAGGTAGAGATTTTGTATCCGCAAAACGAACTACAGGTACTAGTAATCCTTCGTCAACAGCAACAGCAACACCAATGTTTACGTGTTCGTTGTAACGAATTTTTTCTTCTCTCCAAGATGAGTTGATTAAAGGATGTTTCTTTAGTGCAATTGCCGTTGCTTTAACTACAAAATCATTGAAAGAAACACGTACATCTTGAGCTGCAATAATGGCTTTTCTAGCTGCCATCACATTTTCCATATCTATTTCCATAGACAAGTAAAAGTGAGGGGCAGAGAATTTACTTTCAGCTAATCTTCTCGCGATTGTTTTTCTCATTTGAGTAACCGGAGTTTCTGAGAAAGACTCTTGTCCGGCAGGAAGCGTAGATCCACCTTTATAAGAGTTTGGAGCTGGAGCTTTGTAGCTATCAATATCTGCTTTTACAATACGTCCATTGTCACCTGATCCATTAACAGTAGATAAATCAATGCCTCTTTCGTTTGCTAGTCTTCTAGCTAAAGGAGATGCTTTGATTGAACCGTCTATATTTGTAACGGGAGTTGCTACTGGAGCTGGAGCCGCTTTTTCTGCAACAGGTGCCGCAGCAGCAGGTTCTGTGGTTGAAGGAGCTGGAGCAGCTTCTTCAGCAGGAGTTTCAGTTGCAGGAGCAGTATCGTTATCAATTAATGATTGGAAATCTTCTCCTTTATCTCCAAGAATAGCAAGAATAGAATCTACAGGAGCAGTTTGTCCTTTTTCAATTCCAATATATAATAAAACACCATCTTGAAATGATTCAAATTCCATGGTGGCTTTATCTGTTTCAATATCAGCAAGTAATTCACCCGACTCTACAGAGTCACCTACTTTCTTGTGCCATTCCGCTACTACACCTTCAGTCATGGTGTCACTTAGCTTAGGCATTCTAATAATTTCAGCCATAATATCTTAATTAAAACTTGTTATCCATGATGTATGGATAATCGTCTTCTACGTAAATGTCTTTGTATAATTCTGATGCTTCTGGAGATGGAGATTCTTCTGCAAATTTTACAGACTCTTCTACAGTTGCTTTAACTCTATCCGTGATTTCAGCTAAACCTTTATCATCAATAAACTTATTCTTTACCAAAATGTCTTTAACAAACAAAATAGGGTCTTGAGCTTTGTATTTCTCAACTTCCTCTTTGGTACGGTATTTTTGGGGGTCACTCATAGAGTGACCTTTGTATCTGTAAGTTCTGATATCCAGTAAAACAGGACCTTTACCTGAACGAGCATGATCTGCCGCCCAAGCCATTGCATCGTGAACCTCCGTTACCTTCATTCCGTCTACTGATTTAGATGGCATGTTGTAAGACTTTCCTATTTCAGAAAGATCCTTCACGTTAGTGGTACGATCTACAGAAGTACCCATCGCATAGTTATTGTTCTCAATTAAGAAAACTACTGGAATTTTCCAGTTCATAGCCATGTTAAAGGTTTCGTGTAAAATACCCTGACGAATAGCTCCATCTCCCATTGAGGTGATACAAATCTTACCCGTATTTTTATATTGTTCTGCAAATGCAATTCCTGCCCCCATAGCTATTTGAGCACCTACAATTCCATGTCCACCCATTAAGCCGGTGTCTTTATGGAACATATGCATAGAACCACCCTTGCCTTTAGACATCCCAGTTGATTTACCGTATAATTCGGCCATCATATATTTGGGATGTACTCCTAAAGCAATAGGGTGAGCATGATCTCTATATGCAGTGATATGTTTGTCTCCTTCCTCAGTAGCAGATATTGTTCCAGCCACTACCGCTTCTTGTCCAATATAAAGGTGACAGAATCCACCAAACTTTTGTTGGATATATAGCTGACCTGTTTTTTCTTCTATCTTACGCATTAAAAGCATGTCTTCATACCATTTTAGGTATTGGTCTTTGCTGAATGCCAATTTGGTTGATTTTTTTGCTGCCATTTAAATATCTTAAATATTACGGAGGGCAAATTTAATACAAAAGCATCATAAAAAAATAGAGTTGAGGGTAGGGAAATAAAAGAAAAAATAATAGGAAAATAACTCTAATCAGATCGGTTGACTTTGTTTGAAGAAAAGTAGAAAGGAATGAGATTGGCTACGGATTTTGAAACCCATACTTCACCTTCTATTCCAGTCATAATAACAGTTATAGGATAGGTTTGATTAGATTCTATTTCAATCATAACCTGTCTGCATGAGCCGCATGGAGTGACGGGATTGTCCACAATGCCATTTTTGCTATTGGCAATTATGGCAATAGCTTCAATTTCTTCACCCGGGTAATTTGTTCCCGCAGAAAAAATAGCAACTCTTTCTGCACATAATCCCGAAGGGTATGCTATATTCTCTTGATTGCTTCCAACTACTTCCTTCCCATTTTTTAACCTCAGGGCAGATGCCACTTGAAAACCTGAATAAGGGGAGTAGGAAGAAGAAAGAGTTGTTTTGGCTTTTAGCACCAGCTTTTTCCAACCGCTAGGAAGTTCATCTATAGATGAGAAGATGCTAACCGTGCTGGTATGTGAAATTTCGTTACTCAAAAAACTAAAATGAATCAGAAGCTTCGCCCGCATTGCTTCCTCCAGATTTGTTTTTTCCAAAACCGAAGGTCATTGTGAACTGAAGTGTATTTGCCAATGGAGATTGTCCGTAAGAAACTTGATTTCCAACGTAAAAGGGTACCAAATAGGAAATGTCCATAGCAAATACGTTATGCTTTAAGCCTACGCCAAAAGAAAGGTATTTACGATTTCCTTTTGTGTCGTGTTCGGCAAAATACCCCATTCTGGCCGCAAATACTTTATTGTACCAGTATTCCATACCAAAACTGAAATAAAGTTCGCGTAATTCTTCATTTAATACACTTCCCTTTTCAATTTCAGCATTTCCATCTGCATTAATTATGTAGGCTCCTGTATTATCTTTTAACGGTTCTCCAGGTGCGTCCGACCAAGATGAAAAAATGGCATTGGCAATACCTCTATTTGGGTCTTTACCTGCAATTAGTGTGTTTTGAGTAGATCCATTTACCTTGCCATATATGGGTGGAGTAGGGACTAACAGTTTATTCATATCAAATACAAACGCAATGTCATTATACTCATCTAAGTGTAAGGTTAAACCACTACCGAACTTAAAATTCATCGGAAGAAAATCTTGTTGATTAATATCCGAATAAGTCATTTTATTACCAATGTTTGTAATTCCACCTCCAAAAGTTAACGTGGCATTTTGATCCCCTAAGTTGATTTCATCATTTTGATAATACATCATAATGTCAGAAGCAGCTGCTAAACCAGGCTTAGTATCGGCACCACCAACAGATTGTCCACCTGTAAGATTGGAGTATACAAATCGTAGTGAAATACTCATAGAAAATCGATCAGCCAGTTTTCTAGAGTAGGCAGCATCTAAAGCAAATTCGTTTGGATTGTGATTTACCGTTGGATTTCCTTGGTCATCGGTAAATTGAATCTCTCCCAATGAAAAATAACGTAAAGAAGCTCCAATGGCTGACATTTTATCAATTTTCTTTACCCCCGCCATGTATGAAAGACTAATTCCAGGAACCAAAGCTCCAAGCCACGGGGTATATGATAGGCCTAAACTAGCCTCGTCTTCCATAAAAGAAAGCTTTGCCGCATTATGGAAATTATCGTAAACATCCGGACTCGTAGCAGCTCCAGCTCCTCCCAGTGCTCCATGACGTGCGTCAGGAGTGATTGTCAAAAATGGCACTGCTGTGGTAATGGGATTTTGTCTTTTATCTTGTGCTAAAATGGACGATGTAACTAGTAATAGCCCTGATAAACAAAAGGTGGTGTATGATGTAATTAATTTCATTCTTTAATTATATAACTGGCAAATATAGCGATTAACGCTATTTATTGTCTCTTGGTATTACAGAATAACAATTTTTTCAAACTTTTCCACCGTTTGATCAAATGCGTTGGTCACTTTTACTCGGTATACATAGGTTCCCTTTCCAATACGGTCGCCAAATTGATCTTTACCATCCCATTGAATAGGCCCCACTTTATAAGATTCTGAATTTTCAATACGATCAATAGTTTTTACGAGTTTACCAGAAACGGTGAAAATTTGGATTCTCACTTTTAATTGCTGGCCGATGGCGTTATGATCAAAGTAAAACCCTGTATTTGTGGTAAATGGGTTTGGGTAGTTTAAGACATGTTCAATTGCAAAACCTGATGATTTACTAACCACAAACTCGGTAAAGGCTTCTTCGGAGTTGTTATAAACATCCCAAACTTTTAAATGTAATGTGTGTTTACCTTCGGTTAGGGATGAGAGGTTATAGGAAATGGAGCCTTTTTGATAGGAGTCCAAATCGGATTCATAATAATCATTTAAAACGATAGGGTTCGCAGTATTGCCATCAATAACTGCTACAATGTCATGCCCTATGCCATTTCCAACCGTGTTAATGCCGCTTTCATCAAAGACTTTTGCGAAAATCATGGGGTTCTCATCTGTTAAGCCTCCCATCACAAATGATTCATCGTTCATCCATAAATTGATGGTTGGACCTTCTTGATCCGCGTTCGGGTCCCCATCTTGCCCGCCAATAATAATAGATCGGTCAAATCCAGAGGCATCCGTAGATCCATTTTCTGCATAATAACTGATCTTTCCATTTCCATATTTAAAGTTTATGTCTTTGGGTACGATGAAAGAAAATGAGAACGCTCCATTTTTTACGGTAGCCTTGCCGTTGAAAAGTGCATTTTCTTGAGTTTCAAATTTAAATACGCCATTATTATCGTTATTCAATGTGGAGACCTCTCTTTTTTGACCCAAAATGGTAGGGTATAAGGTTCCATTAAAGGACGTAATACGTTGATTATATTCGTCCGTGATTTCTCCAGAAATGGTTATTTCTTGCAATGATTTTACACTGTCGGGAACGACCGTAGAATGGATTTTAAATTCGGGATAGCCAAGTTTAGTGGCAGGGTCTCCTAATAGGGTGAAGTTTCTTAAGTTAACAGATGGTGTTCCTGTTTTTGAAATTCTAGCTAAATCACCTAACCGAGGCCATTCGCCATCAATCTTCTCAAAAACGTTTCTGAAAAACCTTTTAGCTAAATCAAAATTTGGTGAGGAGTATACTAATCTTGTTGTAGTTAAGAGGGCTAAAGCACTGCCGTTCGGGTTTAATAAGGTGTATTCTCCGGCAGATGTTCTTTCCGGGTCGTCAAATCGACTAAATTCGCAGGTTGCGGTTACATAAAGTGCTAATGCATCGATGTTTTGATAATTGTTTATTTGATTTAAACCCAATACACGCTCATGTGCCCAGCCTAACTCTCCACCATGTCCCGTATAGCTAATTATCATGCTACCTTTTTCGGTAGCATTGTCAATGGCGGTATTAACATCAGGATAGGTGCTTCCTCCGGAGTTACTTACCTGTTGATAGGCATCTAAATAAATTTTTGTTTGATTGTGTTCACCATAGGTGGTGTCAATTATTTCAGCTAATTGATCTGATTGATCCATGTGGATTACACCATTTTCATCGTCACCTACAAAGGATACTCTATTTCTCCATGGGCGAAATCTATTATTAGAGCTAGAATAATAAATGGTTTTGTCAATAATGTTTTGAATTTCAACTAAATTATTACCCATTATTCTTCCAATTCCAATATCAATAGTTGAGTTTATTTGCTCTCCTTCATCGTCATCTAAAAAGCCAAAGTAGTCATCACTCACATACGATTCAGTGGGCCCTTCAGAATTGTTAGATTGATAAGAAGGAACTTGGTTTGTGTTATTTGCCATACGGTATTTGTAATCGTAAGAACCATCTCCTAAAAGCAAAAGATACTTCAGCATTTTCTCGGGGTCTGTTCCTGCTCGATCGTAAAGCATTTTGTTAAACATTTTGATAGCGGTAATGTCTTGAGCTCCACTTGAGAACTCGTTGTAAATCTGTTTGGTGGTAACTACGTGAACTGAAAGGTTGCTATTGTTTCTGTGGAAATTAGCTAGGCGATTTGCTTGTTGTAAATAAGCGGGGTAGGTTACTATAACATAATCCACAGGTTGGAGTGCATGAAGGTCTTGGTTAGCTACCTTGCCAAACTTGATGGGGGTGAGGTACCCTGTATTTGTGAAGGAAATGAACTGGTTTAATTTGCCTCCTGTTTCTTTAAAAGAGCTTCCGTTCATAGTGTTTTCAACAACCGTGGTAGGTTCTGTTACATTCCAAATTCGTAAACCGCTACCGGTAATATTATATTGAATAATGGAAGCAGAATCGGATAAAAGATTTCTAAAGGCCATTTGGTTGCCTGTTTGAATAAGTTGACGTTCACAATTTACTTCGAAATAGTCAACCCAACCGTTGTCAGAAGTGCTAGGGTTACTGAAATTAACATCTAAGCTAAAATTGTCACTGGGTAAATTGAAATTTGTTATTCCTGTTTTTTTGGAAGCATAGGGTTGGTGGTAAATGCCACTAACACTAGAACCGGTTAGTGATTGTATTAGCGAACCATTGATACTCATGGTAAATGTGGAAGTTCGTCCGATAACTCGATACGCTAACCTTGACCTGTCTCTTATACACATCTGACGCTGCCGACGATCTACTCTGTGTAGA
>OLHJ01000293.1_pt1 | contig 16885 bp, 11 predicted proteins | sample 1609491 | NCBI WGS metagenome assembly OLHJ01 (sample SAMN05416861, study PRJEB24817) | seawater metagenome | isolation source: Sea water | place: Canada:Atlantic | collected 2013-11
GGCTAAAGTAATAGACGCTGCATTTACATCCAAACTACCAATTTCCCCTAAAAAAGATATTATTTATTTGGGAGCAGGATTGATAGGTTTGTTGATTCCTTTTCTGTTTATTTATTTTAAAGTTTTGTTAAACACAAAAGTAGAAAACAGAAAAGATGTGGAAAACGAATTGAAGGGTATGAGTTTAATAGGAGAGATTCCATTAATTAAGGGAGATACCGATCAAATAATCAAGGCGAACGACAGATCTGTATTAGCGGAATCTTTTAGGATATTAAGAACCAATATGCAATACTTTTTTGTAAATAAAACAAAGGAGGATCAAAACAGAACTATTTTCGTAACCTCTACTATAAAAGGAGAGGGGAAAACATTAGTAGCTTTTAATTTAGCATTGACCCTATCTCATTCTGGAAAAAAAGTAGCATTGGTGGGAGCTGATATTAGAAACCCACAGTTACAGCGATATATGCCAAAGGAGGTTAGAAAAAACAAAGGGCTTACGGAATTTATTATACAAGAAGATCTAGGAGTTAAAGAAGTGATAACTGCCTCTAAATTTAAAAATATCGACATTGTACTTTCTGGAGCCATACCTCCAAATCCCGCAGAATTATTAATGCTGCCAAGAGTGGAGAATTTCTTTACAGAATTAAAAGAGAATTATGATTATGTTATTGTGGATACTGCTCCTTCCATGTTGGTAACCGATACCTTAATAATAAGTAAGTATAGTGATGTTACTCTATATGTAATAAAAGCGAATCACACCGATAAAAAACTATTAGGATTTACGAAAGAAACGATAGCGGATGGAAAATTAAAAAATGTCGCTTTGGTATTGAATGGAGTCAAAATGAATAATTTTGGTTATGGAAATAAATATGGATATGCTTATTCTGAAGACAAACCAAGTTTAAAAGAACGATTATTTGGATAAGAGAAGCCAAAGATATATCATAAGGTATGCAAAAGTTAGAAAAGAGAAACGCGCGGATATTAATTGGCTTTGTTTCTTTTTTCTGTTTTTCCTATTCTTTGCTAGTTTTGCCCAAGAAAAAATAGAATTTTCTGGAGAAGGATCTCTAATTGGTATTTTATCTTCTGAAGACATTATTCCATTTTGGTTTCATAAAAATACCAGTACTAGAATTGGAGAATTTACCAATGGAGCCATGTATGGAAAAAGTGAAGCAAAATTTGATTGGGGAGAAAATAATACTCTTAAAGCAGGAGTTTCCTTAATGCTTCGGGATGGTATAGAAGAGGAATTTCAAAGAGAGAATTTATTTTTAGAATACACCAACAATTGGTTAAAGACAACTCTAGGAGCAAAAGAGCGGCCTATACTTTATAATGATCTATCCTCTAATAATGGGAATATTATCTGGTCTACTAATGCTAGGCCAATGCCTGGGCTTATTTTAGAAGCTAAACAACCCACAAAAATTTCAAAGATATTCGCATTAGATTGGGGAATTGCACATTATAGTTTAAATGACGATCGATATGTAAAAGATACCCGAGTACATTATAAAAGAATTGGACTTGTCGTAAACCTTAATGAAAAACATAAGATAACTGGACAATTTCAACACTTTGCGCAATGGGCAGGAACCTCCCCAGAATATGGAGTATTACCAAGTGACTTAGAAGCTTTTATAGATGTTTTTTTCGCACGTAGTGGAGATGAAAGTACAGCACCAGGTGAGCAGCAAAATTCAATTGGGAATCATTTGGGTTCATATTTACTAGATTATCAATTTATAACTAAAATTGGTAATTTTTCAGCTTATCATGAGCATCTTTTCGAGGATGGTTCTGGTACTGCTTTGGCAAACTTTCCTGATGGGGTTTGGGGAGCTACATTTCAACCAAAAAAATTAAAGGTCTTTACCATGCTACTTTATGAATATGTGGATACCAGTGACCAAAGTGGGATTTCTGGATTTTCTGGAATAGATAATTATTTTAGCAATAGTATTTATCGAAGTGGTTGGACCTATGAAGGTAATATTATAGGAACTCCTTTTATAACTGCAGATGATTCAATTGACCTTGACCTAATTGAAAAAAATCCTACAGCAATTATAAATAATCGAGTACAGGCACATCATTTTGGTCTTATGGGGACTTTTAAAAAAATAGATTGGCTTTTTAAGACTACTATTTCAAATAGCCTAGGGACCTATGGAAGACCATTTGACCCAAGTATAGAGAGTTGGTATAATTATGTTTCTTTTTCTTATGAGACCGATAAATACGGGATTTTTAATATTATTGGAGGAGCAGACTTTAGCAATATAACAGATACGGTTATTGGGGGAGGATTGTCTTATAAATATGTTTTTTGAAAGCTTCTCTTTAAAGGATTAGATTCCGAATCTCCTTTTATTAAAAAGATTCCGAATCTCCTTCCAGTCGTTCGGAATAAATTCGGATGGCAAAAAATATACTATTTTTTGATCCTCATTTACTTTCCAATACAAAAGTTTGCAAAGATATTACCCAATAAATCATCATTAGATACCTGCCCAGTAATCTCTCCTAAGTAATATAATACCTGTCGTAAATCTATGGCTAATAGGTCTCCAGATAAATGAATATCAATTCCTTCTTGCACTTTTATTATTTCACCAAGTGCTTTATATAAAGTGTCATAATGCCTTGTATTAGTTACAATTAACTGATTGTTGTTTAATTGATCTGCACCAGCATGATGTAATAAAGTTTCAGATAATAATTCTATATTGCCTTTGTCTTTTGCTGAAATAAATAGAAGGTCCTTTTCAGAATCTTTGAAGGTTTTTAATAATTCTTTGGAAGCCTTATCGGTTTTGTTTGCCACAATAATAGGTTGTGCTGTACTCTCTAATTTTTGTAGTTCCTTTTGAAGTTCTGAGATACTCATCTCATTAATATCGAAGAGATAGATATAAATTGCAGATTTCTTTAACTTCTCTAAAGCACGTTCTACGCCAATCTTTTCAATTTCATCGGTAGTATCTCTTAGTCCTGCAGTATCTATAAAACGGAAACGAACCCCACCTATAGTAATTTCGTCCTCAATAGTATCTCGCGTAGTACCTGCTATATGACTAACAATAGCGCGTTCTTCGTTTAATAAGGCATTTAACAGTGTCGACTTACCCGAATTTGGTCTACCAACGATAGCAACAGGAATCCCATTTTTTAAAACATTTCCTGTAGCAAAGGAATCTAACAAGTGTTTTAAAAGTTTAGTAATCTTTGTGATTAACCTTTGAAATTCTTCTCGATTTGCAAACTCTACATCTTCTTCCGCAAAATCTAATTCTAATTCTATAAGAGAAGCAAAATTTAAAAGCTCGTCTCGCAATACTTTAATTTCAGAAGAAAAACCACCACGCATTTGTTGTATGGCCAATTGATGAGATGCTTTGGAGTCACTAGCAATTAAATCTGCAACTGCTTCTGCCTGACTTAAATCCATTTTTCCATTTAAAAAAGCTTGGAGTGTAAACTCTCCTGGGCCAGCCATTCTGCAGCCCTTTCTTAGCGTTAGCTGCAATATTTCTTGTTGTATGTATTCACTACCATGACAAGAAAATTCAACTACATTTTCTCCGGTATAAGAATTAGGATTTTTAAAAATAGTAGCCAATACTTCATCAATAACTCGATCACCATCCATGATATTTCCTAAATGAACGGTATGCGATTTCTGTTTTATTAAATCCTTTCCAGAAATAGAAACAAATAGTTCTGAGGCAATGCGAATAGCATCAGTACCTGAAAGCCGGATAACCGCAATAGCACCTGCTCCTGCGGGTGTTGCTAAGGCTACAATAGTATCTTGAAGTATCATGAGCGCAAAAGTACATAATTCCTATGTATGTAGGAATCTCATGTATCATAGATTTTGTCATTCTGAATTTAATTCAGAATCCATCAAAAAAAGTGCCTTTAATGTCATTGCGAGAAGAGAGGAACGAACGACGAATCAATCTCTTTACTATTAGGACATCATGAAATTACATCATTTCGTTCCTAATGAATATACTACTTATCTTAGTCCATAATTGTAACATTTACACCAAATTCTTTACTTATAATATATACCCTAATAAATTCAATCAAAAAATGGAAACGATTAATCAAACCCAGTTACGAAGCGACAATCAATTATTAGTATTAACACATCTTTCTCAATTACTAACCTATATCACAGGATTTGGAGGATTGATAGTGCCATTAGTTATTTGGTTAACACAAAAGGATAAAGTACAAGGTATGGATGCCCATGGAAAAGCGATTGTTAATTTTCAATTGACTATTCTGTTATTGAGTATACTAAGTATTCCAGCGATTTTATTATTAGGCCTTGGTATTTTAGCTTTGGTATTTATTGGGATTGTAGCTTTTGTTTTACCTATTATAAATGCTATAAAAGTAAATAAGGGCGAAGCGCCAAGTTATTTTATGACGATTCGGTTTATTAGTTAATAGATTTTGTCATTCTGAATTTAATTCAGATTCCATCAAAAAAATGACCTTTAATGACTTAGCGAGAAGAGAGGAACGAACGACGAAGCAATCCCATGATTATTGCTACATCATGAGTTTAATCACTTGTTCGTAAAGACGGTTTTGCTTTTACTGTATTACAATTTATAAGATTCCTGCCTTTATCGACAGCAATCGATACTTCGACTATACTCAGTACAGGCAAGCTCAGTGTGACAGCTCAGCACAAGTCGTAGGAATTTTAGTTATTCAACATCACAGGCATCACTAACATCGTGATAATCTCTCCTTCATCCAATCCATCTACAGGAGTTAAGATTCCCGCACGATTTGGCAATGACATTTCTAAAGAAACTTCATCACTATTTAGGTTATTGATCATTTCGGTTAAGAAACGCGAGTTAAAGCCTATTTGCATATCGTCTCCTTGATAATCACAAGTTAAACGCTCTTCTGCCTTATTGCTATAGTCAATGTCCTCTGCAGATACATTTAATTCTGCTCCAGCGATCTTTAATCTAATTTGATGGGTGGTTTTATTAGAAAAAATAGATACACGACGTACAGAGTTTAAAAACTGATTGCGCTCTATTCTTAATTTATTCGGGTTTTCTTTAGGGATAACCGCTTCGTAGTTGGGGTATTTCCCATCGATAAGTCGGCAAACCATTTCGGTAGAATCAAAAATAAATTTTGCATTCGATTCATTATATTCAATGGTAACCTCTTCTTCACTACCTGCTAAAATTGACTTCAATAAGTTTAAAGGTTTTTTAGGCATGATAAATTCCGTGTCTTGTGCAGCACTTAAATCTTCACGAGTATACTTTACTAATTTGTGAGCATCTGTTGCTACAAACGTAAGTCCTTCGGTAGAAAATTGAAAAAATACGCCGCTCATCACTGGTCTTAAATCGTCATTACCAGCAGCAAAAATGGTTTTTGAAATAGCAGAAGCCAAAATATCTCCCTGCATTTTTGTAGCATTCGGTTCTTTTAATTCAATAGCACTAGGGAACTCTTCTCCACTAGCATATGCCAAAGCATATTTACCGTGATTAGAGCTGATCTCTATGGTATTGTTATCTTCTATAGTAAAGGTTAAGGGTTGCTCCGGAAATGTTTTTAAGGTATCTAATAAAAGTCTAGCCGGGATACAAACAGACCCTTTTTCATTACTTTCCACCTCTAATTTAGAAGAAATAGTAGTTTCTAAATCGGATGCAGAAACTCGAAGTGAATTTCCGTCCAAATCGAATAAAAAGTTATCCAAAATAGGTAAGGTATTATTGCTATTAATAATTCCTCCTAATACTTGAAGTTGTTTTAATAAATAAGAACTGGATACAATGAATTTCATGGGTATGCTTTTATAGATTGGTCAAAAAAGAAATATTTTTTGATGAATTTAATTTCAAAGGTTATTTACAAATATATTCCAAAAAGCAGATTTATACCTTCGAAGGTAAAGGAAACTTATTAACAAAACTAAGTGTATTTCTGTTTTCTTAGGTAGGTAAATCCAAGTCCGAATATCGCTAATAAAACTAAGGGTAACAAGATATTAACAAGCTGCCAAACGATACGTTGTTCCGCCACTTTTTGAGGATCTAAAAATGGAACCGATATTTCTTTACTTCTTATGTTTATAAGTCCAGAATCATCCAGCAAATAATTAACGGTATTCAGTAAAAACTCTTTGTTACCATAAAAAGCATTGGTCCATTTGTCAAAACCAAGTTCTAAGGGCCTATTGCCTTGAAACTGATTTATAATTATACTTCCATCGCTAATAACTACCATTTTGGTAGGCTCACTTTTGCTTAGGTCTGTCGCTATTTTAAATGGTTTTATTCTATTGCTATATGCTGAAGGGAAGGACCCTTCTAGTAAAATCGATAATGGAATTTCTCTTGCATTATATTCTTTTTCTGAAGGCCCCTCGTTTACAATAGTAAGATTTTTAGTGATTTCTTTAGAAATATCAATTTCAACTGGCATTCCCACAATTTTTGAAATAGGAGAGGAGCTTAATAAAACCGTTTTTTTAAGTGAATTTGGAAGGGTATCTATACTGCTGGCATATTCAAACTTCACCGCTTCAATATTGGTAACTATAGGGTGATTGTTAGCACTTGAAGATAAAGGGTTGTAAAACCAAGGATATCTATTGTATTGCGATTCTCTTTCGGATCCTGAAGCTAATAAAATAGGAGCAGAGTACACATCTTTTACTAGATTGGGATTGACTCTAATACCGTATTTAAAGAAGAAATCGGTAAGATTTAATTCTTTTCCAAAGCCAAAATCATTACCACTTACAGAGTCTTTTTTCAACTCTACTGCATCGATTAACCATAATGAACTTCCGCCAGACATAGTGTATTGGTCCAAAATGTATTTTTCATTTTCGGTAAAGCTTTCTGTCGGATTTGCAATAACGATCAAATCAAATTCCTTAATCTGATCTAGAGTTTTAACTGGAGATATTGCAGCGGAATCTAGAGTGAATGGTGCAATATAATAATAGTCGCGAAGGCTAGTGAAAAAGTCTACTACATATTTATCTTCTAGTTCACCATTTCCTTTTATAACAGCAACTTTTCGTTTTTTAGGATGAACTAATTTGTTGAACCCATCTGCAAAAGCATATTCTAAATTTTGAATGGAATTTTGCACTCTTTCTTCGGAACTAATCCCCAACTGATTTTTAAGCAGTGGAATCTTAATGGGCCTACCCTTATAAGTTGCAATTGCCCAAGGAAAAATTTGTTGCGTGCTTACCTTTCCGTTTTCTTTTACTTCTACCTGTGCGGGTTTTGCTCCAAATTTAATCAAGGCTTCGGCGTCTCCTTCTATAACTGAAGGGTTCACAAATTGGTATTTAATATTAGGATTAAAAGCTTCAAACTCTTCTAAAAGATGTTTTGTTTCTGCTTGCAACCTCTTAAATTCTGAAGGAAAATCTCCTTCTAAAAACACTTCAATAAAGATTGGAGATTCCAAAGTTGCAATGGTGCTTTTTGCAGCTTTAGAAAGCGTAAAACGATGGTCTTGTGTTAAATCATAACGTTTGTAGAAATAATTTCCTACGATATTTAGGATTACAATACCGAGGATAACTAGGAGTAGATTTTTGGGTTGTTGTTTTATTGCTGCCATTATTCCTTTCCAAGTTTAAAAATGGTGAGTGTAATAAAAAATGCAGAAATACTAACAAAATAAATAAGGTCTCTAGTATCTAAAACTCCTCTAGCAATGCTATTAAAATGAGCTTTCATTCCTAAGGGTTCTAATATACTTAAGGAAGTGGAAAGAGTAGCTATGCCTTCAAAGCCATAGTACATAAAAAACGATAAGAATACTGCGATAATAAATGCTACTATCTGATTTTTTGAAAAGGTAGAAGCAAAAATACCGATAGAAGTGTAGGCAAAAACTAAAAATAACAAACCGATATAAGAACCTATAGTGCTTCCGAAGTCCCAATTTCCTGGGGGATTTCCAAGTTTAGAAATAGTTAATAGGTAAAGTAAAGTTGGAACTAAAGCTATACAGATAAGAAGTACCGAGCCTAAATACTTTCCTAATACAATGTTTTTTAAGGAGATGGGTTTTGTGACTAATAATTCGAAGGTACCCATTTTCATTTCATCACTAAATGCCCTCATGGTAATGGCTGGAATTAGAAATAAGAAAACACTTGGGGCCAATTCGAAAAAGGAATTTAAGTCTGCAAAACCATTATCTAGAATGTTATAGTTCCCTTTAAAAACCCAAAGAAATACCCCATTAATTATTAAAAATATTGCGATAACTAAATACCCAACAGCAGTTGAAAAAAAGGAATTAATCTCTCGTTTAAGTATGGCTAACATGTTTTTCTATTATTCATTTTTATTGTTTTGGTATCTGGTATCAAGTATTTGGTATCAAGTATAGGTATTAGTCTTGTCTCTTGGCTCTTGCTTCTCTAATCTTTTTTTTTATACTCTAATTCTTTTTCATTAATATTCAATTAATTATCCTAAACTATGTAAAGTGTCCACACTCCAAGCTTGGGCTTTAGAACGAAACATTGGTTTTGTTGTTGTCCAAACATTTTTAAATAATTCGCTATTTCGATAATTTTCAAGGTCGCTTTCCTTTTCCCATTTACTGTAAGTAAAAAATATGGTGATGTCCTTTTTATCTTGATACAATTCTAAAAAAGTACAGCCCGGAAAAGACCGTATTTTTTCTTTTACCTTTTCAAAACTGCTAAGAAAACTAGTTATATTTTCTTTTTCGAATTCCATTTTCACGATTCTTGTAAACATATAAATTTGGGGTCAATTAAAATTAATACTTATGGTGTCTCTGTATTTGAGTCCAAATAGAGTAGAGGCACTACCTACCGTACTAGGATTGCTTTTATAGATGGCAACTTCTAAATACCCTGAGGAATTCCATAAAGCCATTTTTTTACCATCTTCATCACGTATATCTTTTGGAGTATCAAAATTAATAGCATCGCTGTATCGCTTATGTACTTCTTTAAAGCTGGAAGTTCTTGCATTGATAGTAAAACTTCGGCCTTTACCAATCTTTTCAAATAATGTTTTGGTGATGTTACAGACTACATTTCCATAGTTGTCAATATAAATTACGGTTCCAATTATTTGATTGGCTTCAGAATTCACCACCGGTTTAATACCAACAATTTGTTTTATTTTAGAAATAGACTTCCCAATAACTTCAAGAGTACCACCACGTGCTATATGGCAGGCGACTTTTACAAAAACATCGAGGACCGGAAAATTTGATTCGATTTCATCGTGAACATTTATCTCAACAATCTTATCTGGGTTAATTTCTGAAGTTAGCATAGAAATAATTCCATTATTAGCACAGATAAAATAATGTCCGTCTAATAAAACGGCAATGTGCTTATTTTCAGGATTTAACTCTGAATCTATACCAATAATATGGATACTACCAGGAGGAAAGTTCTTATATGCATTTTGAATGATGTATGCAGCTTCCGTAATATGAAATGGAGATATAGAATGAGAGATATCAACAATTTTAATAGTGTCTAGCTCACTATAGATAGCGCCTTTTACCGCGCCAGCGAAGTGATCTTTTTCGCCAAAATCTGTAGTTAATGTGATGATCGCCTTAGACATATTGTTGATATTTTTTTAAACCTAATACCACAAAAATACAGTACTTTTGTTATTGACAAAACTATTTTATGTTTAGAATTAATTTTTTTAAAATATACAGCTTTTGAACGAACTTATTATAGAATTAACGGAGATTAGCCCACGTCAATTTTTTGGCGAACAAAATGCAAATATCAACCAATTAAAAGAATTATTTCCGAAGCTAAAAATTGTAGCTAGAGGAAATAAAATTAAAGCCTATGGAGATGAAGAGGTTTTAGAAGAGTTTGATAAAAGGTTAGCAATGTTGTTAGATCATTTCGCAAAGTATAATAAGTTAGATGAAAATGTTATTGAACGTGTTTTGTTGAGTAGAAGTAAGGATGATTATGAGACACCAGAAAGTTCAAATGAAGTTTTGGTTCATGGTGTAAATGGTAGAAAAATAAAACCACAAACTGCAAATCAGCGAAAGTTAGTGCAGTTAATGTTTAAAAATGATATGTTATTTGCTGTTGGCCCTGCTGGTACAGGTAAAACCTATACTGGCGTAGCATTAGCAGTAAAAGCTTTAAAAGAAAAACAAGTAAAAAAAATAATCTTAACTCGTCCAGCGGTGGAAGCTGGTGAGAAATTAGGTTTCCTTCCAGGAGATTTAAAAGAAAAGTTAGATCCCTACATGCAGCCATTATATGATGCATTAAGAGACATGATTCCTCCAGAAAAATTAGAGTCTTTTATAGAAAAAGGGGTGATTCAGATTGCTCCATTAGCTTTTATGAGAGGTCGTACTTTAGACAATGCTTTTGTTATTTTAGATGAAGCTCAAAATACGACGCATGCACAAATGAAAATGTTTTTAACCCGTATGGGTAAAAATGCCAAGTTTATGATTACAGGAGATCCTGGTCAAATTGATTTGCCAAGACATACGCTTTCAGGGCTTAAAGAAGCATTATTGATTTTAAAGAATGTAAGTGGCGTAGGAATGATTCATTTGGATGATAAAGATGTGATAAGGCATAAACTAGTTAAGAAAGTAATTTCAGCATATAAATCAATAGAGAATACAGATTAATTGTATGAGCAATACCCTTACAAATCCTCAATTTAAATTTCCAGGACAACAAAACGTATATCATGGAAAAGTACGTGAAGTCTATACTTTAGAAAATGATGTTTTATTAATGATTGCGACTGATAGGCTTAGTGCCTTTGATGTTGTAATGCCAAAAGGAATTCCGTATAAAGGTCAAATATTAAATCAGATAGCAACTCAAATGATGCGGGATACAGAAGATATTGTCCCAAACTGGTTAATAGCAACTCCAGATCCTAATGTAGCTATTGGTTATGCTTGTGAGCCTTTTAAAGTTGAAATGGTTATTCGAGGTTATATGAGTGGTCATGCAGCTAGAGAATACCATGCAGGAAAAAGAATTCTTTGTGGTGTTGCATTACCAGATGGAATGATTGAAAATGATAAATTCCCTTCTCCAATAATTACACCTGCTACCAAGGCAGAAGCTGGAGATCATGATGAGGATATTTCTAGAGAAGATATATTAAAAAAAGGAATTGTTTCGGAAGAAGATTATTTGGTATTGGAAGATTATACTAAAAAATTATTTCAACGTGGTTCTGAAATAGCTGCCAAACGAGGTCTTATCTTGGTCGACACCAAATATGAATTCGGAAAAACAAAAGAGGGTAAAATAGTATTGATAGACGAAATTCATACTCCAGACTCTTCTCGTTATTTTTATGCAGATGGATATAAAGAACGTCAGGATAAAGGGGAATCGCAAAAGCAACTTTCTAAAGAGTTTGTAAGGCAGTGGTTAATTCAGAATGGATTTCAAGGTCTAGAAGGACAATCCGTACCCGAAATGAGTGATGCTTACATTAATGTGGTTTCTGAAAGGTATATAGAGCTTTACGAAAATATTACAGGAGAAACTTTTGTAAAAGCAGATGTTTCTGAAATAGATAATCGGATTGAAAAAAATGTACAAGATTATTTCTCTAATTAGTTTTTAGAGATTATTTCTACTTTATTGGGATAGGTGATTTGGTATTGTCTTTTTGAAGATAGCTTTTTTAATTCTGCTACCTCACCATTACTCCATATTACCTTTACAGAGACATGATCGTCATTGCCTAATCCAAAATGTTGTTCTTTGGGATGCACCGATAAATACCCAGTGGTACTATGAATTTCGCGCCAGATATTCTTATAGGATTTACTATTCAAGATGAGTGTTGAACCAATCGCATCTCTATTTACTTTTTCATTAGGATCTCCAATAAGTCTAATTTTAATCCAATGGTTTTCTTTAGGCGATTTATTTTCTAAAACGGTAGCTTTTTCATGATAGTTATTAATAATGATATCAAGATCACCATCATTGTCAAAATCAAAATAACTAGCACTTCTTGCATTGCTATTTAAATCAGTTCCTAGTTCGGCAGCTTTATTTATTAATTCCCCTCCATCATTGACAAAGAACACGTTGTTTTCTTTACTACTTTGAGCATAACTAACTGTTTTTGATTTTTCTTGACGTTCAAAATAAAAAGGGTTTTCACTAGAGTAAACACTAAAATCATTCATGCCGTTTACGCAATACAAATCTTCATCTCCATCGTTATCATAGTCAAAAAAATCGGCATCCCATGACCAGCCTGTAGCCGAATAACCTCTACCTATATTTGTAGACAACTGATATCCTTTTAAAGAATTGTTCTCGATATTGGAAAGAAATAAATCATTGGCTTCAATAGTTCTAATATTCGCCATTTTATCTCGATCAAACTTCATTTGTGTATTTGCATTTGGGCTAACATACTTCTCATCTTTTTGCATCACTACAATATTAGAAATGTAAAAATCTGGATACAAATCTCCATTTAGGTCTGTTATTCCTACATTCATGGTATAAGAAGGTTTGTCTGTTCCCAATTTGGAACTTTCTTCAGTAAACAATCCATCTTTAGAATTTAAATAATATTTATTCACTCCAAAATCATTTCCAACAATAATATCTTGTAAGCCATCCTGATTAATATCGGCATGACCTAAAGCCTGAGTCCATCCTTTATTTGATTCTTTATCTTTAGTAAATTCCACTTCTTGGAATACAAAATTTCCTAAATTTCTAAAAAGCTTATTTGGCATCCCATTTATATTATCTCTTTTAAGAGTCGGTAATGTTCCTTCTAGATAATTTCCGAAGTAGCCAATATAAATATCCAACAATCCATCATTATCAAAGTCGAATGCTGTAGCAGGACCAGCAACTGCATTTTCTCCTCCTAGATTAGTTGTGGATGTAATTTCCTCAAAAGAAGCGCCATCAATATTCTTATACATTTTATGCGTTTCATTTACATAAGTGATAAAAATATCTTGAGTTCCGTCATTATTAAAATCTGCAATAATTGGTTGTCGAACTTCTCCAAAAGAGTTTAGGGTTTTATTCCAGTTGTTAATTCCACTTTCTTCGGTTATATCTTTAAAAGTTTCTGAATTAGTATTGAGATATAATTTATTTCCAAAGCCTCCTAAAAGTAAAACATCAATGAGCCCATCGTTATTTATATCTTCACAGGCTACCCCAGATCCTCCAAAAGCAGGAGGGATGGCTAGTTTTATCAGACTTTCTGATTCAGAAACAGAATAACTTCTTATTAGACGATTTAACCAGTCTGAAGATTTATGTTCAAAATCAATCCCTATATTTTCGGTTACTACCTGAAATCCGGTAGCTGTATCTTGAGAAGTGGTCGAAGAATTAATGGAAGTAGCTATCCTTGGAGTTCCATTAAAATCATAAGTATTAATTAAGCTTTGAATTTTGGTAAACGCATAGTTCACATCCGAAATATCCAAAACGTTTTTTTCTTGCTGATGGGAATTTTCTCCAGCTAAACGCAATACTAAAACTCCCATTTGTGCGATACCTTCTACCAATTGCTCTGATGCGTTGGGGTCTAAACTTCTAAGTGTTGTTTCTTGTAAATCATCTAGAGCATAGCCTAATATTCTCCAATGAAAACCACTATCTCTAAAGGCATCGAGATCATAAGATTCTATGCTGATGCTTTCGATAGGATTATTTGGAAAAAAAGTAACATCTTCAAAGTTATTAGTATTGGAGGGAAGGAATGTATTTAATGCTTTTTGTACCTTATCTACTCTTATGATAGGGCTGTTATCCTGTATGCTATAAGTATTGGATTGCTCTAATAGGGCTTGTGAAAATTGTATTAAAGATTCTAAATAATAAGTACGTAAGTCGTTAGAGGACTTAGGGTCAGTTGGCCATTTCTGTCTAGCGAAATAAACCTGAATATTTCTTAGAAAAACATTTTCGGCAATCTGATTGTATTTATTATAAGAGGATAATTTTTGCGCTATAATTTCTTTTACCAATGCGTTTTGGTCTGAATCTACATTCGAATGGGATTTGTTTGTTTCAGGATAGTTAACATTAGCTAAGGAGTTTTTGTTTTTAGATTCCTTAAGGATGAGAACCCAAGTCTCTTGTAGTCTTTTTTTAGAAATTACATTTTCGTTAGATTTTCTAGCATTGATATCCGCTATTTTTAAAGTAACTAAGGTTAATAGGTTTACATAATCATTAGCCATTTGAAGCGCTTCTGAATCAAAAGACAATAAATTGGATTCAGAGAAATAGATGAGGTCTTGTTCTACAGAAAGCAGAGATCGATAACCGTAAGAAACAGATGCGTATTGCTTATAATCTTTTTTTAAAATACTTATGCTGCCTGTAGTAAGTTGGTATTGATAATCTCCCTTTGCATCAGTTTCAAATAAAGAAATTTCCGCTAAAATTGGTTTTAAATGAATAGGAGATATTTTATGGGCATTATTTTTTTTAGCTTCAATAGTCCCTTTTTCTTTTAAATAATAAATAATTTCTTTCTGTATTTCAATTTTAAGACTACGAGCATCTTCCTCTAATGGGGTTCCGTACATAAAATCTTCGAGGCGATTTGCAGTAGCATAACATTTTGGGTCCTTGTCTTTTTCTAAGTCATGTATTTTCTCTATTATTTCTGAAATACTATTGCTTTCTTGAGCATATATATGAATATTAGAAAAAAATATTAAAGCGAAAATGAGGGCTAAATTGCTATGTTGCATATATGAATTATAATTATTGGTAAATATAAGGTTATTTAAAAAATAAAAATCTCTCTACACTCCTTTAAAACAGACTATTTGATCTTTCAATTTGTTTGAAATATAAAATTGTATTTAATACAATGATATATTTAATAATTGGAATATTACTAATCAATAATTACATAATGTAAAATTTTGCATATGTGTTTTCTGCTATTTTTAACAAATCAATTATAATTAAGTATCTTTATTTTATTATAGTATTTATTTATAAAAAGATCTTTTATAGGTTTAAATGTTTGTTTTACGTTAACATTGTTGAATTAAAGTTAATCGTATCAAAAGTGCAGTTCATGTATTTATAAACGACGTTCATCTAAATTATAAAATAAATTAAAATGTAACTTGTATATTAAGCAGTTATAACTAATCAAATTTTATTTTATGAAAAAACTACAACTTTATTTATGTCTTCTATTATTTGCAATAGGACATACTATGATTGCCCAAAACCCTTTTACTACAATTATTCAATCTGAAGAATACCGGGATTTTGTTTCAGACCAAGATATTCCGACAAGAGATCAAGTTATTGCTGATGATTTAATTGTACAATCTAGTCTTTGTGTGGGATTTGATTGCGTCAATGGAGAAGCTTTTGGTTTTGATACCATAAGAATGAAAGAGAACAATCTGCGGATGCATTTTGATGATACTAGTGCTAGTGCATCTTTTCCAAATAATGATTGGAGATTTACATTTAATGATAGCTCTAATGGAGGTGCCAATTATTTTTCAGTGGATGATGCAACTGCCGGAAGACAGATTTTTAAAGTAGAAGCTGGTGCACCATCAAACGCATTATATGTAGATGACGCAGGAAGGGTAGGAATTGGAACAGCTACTCCAGCTGTGGAATTGCATATACCAGACGGAGATACGTCAACAATACGTTTAGAACAAGATGGAACGAGTGGTTTTACACCCCAAACTTGGGATATTGCAGGTAATGAGACAAACTTTTTCATTCGTGATGTTACTAATGGCAGTCTATTGCCATTTAGAATTAGACCTGGAGCTCCTACGAGTAGTATCGATATTAGTGCTTCTGGTTCCATTGGTATTGAAACAGGATCTCCAAATGCTAATGCTTCTTTAGACTTGGGATCAACTACAAAAGGCTTACAGCTTAATAGAATGGATACTGCGGCAAGAACAGCATTAGGTACTGCTCTTGGAGCAGGAGAAGTTGGTGTTATTATTTTTGATACAGAAGTGGGCAGTATGTATACTTGGGATGGAACAACTTGGTTAGCAACTTCAGGTGGCACCGATAATCAAGCATTAACTTTGAATATAAATTCTTTAGAACTTGAAGATGGAGGAACTGTTGACTTAACTCCTTTTATGGACAATACAGATGCTCAAAATATAACTGGATCTGGTTTTGCAGCTAATATGCTTACTGTTGGAATTGAAAATGGAACTTCAGAAGATATAGATCTTTCTTCATTAGATAACTCAGGTACCGACGACCAAGCAATTACATTAAACGTAAACTCATTGGATTTAGAAGACGGAGGAAGTGTTGATCTTACTGGGTATTTAGATAATACAGACGATCAAGCAATTACTTTAAACGTTAACTCATTAGATTTAGAAGATGGAGGAACTGTTGATCTAAGCCCTTATTTAGATAATACAGACACACAAAATATAACTGGATCTGGTTTTGCAGCTAATATACTTACTGTTGGAATTGAAAATGGAACCTCAGAAGATATTGACCTTTCTTCTTTAGATAATTCAGGTACCGACGATCAAGCAATTACATTGAATGTAAATTCTTTAGATCTAGAAGACGGAGGAAGTGTTGATCTAACTCCTTATTTAGATAATACAGATGCTCAAAATATCTCTGGTTCTGGTTTTGCAGCTAATATACTAACTGTTGGAATTGAAAATGGAACTTCAGAAGATATTAACCTTTCTTCTTTAGATAATTCAGGTACCGACGATCAAGCAATTACATTGAATGTAAATTCTTTAGATCTAGAAGACGGAGGAAGTGTTGATCTAA
>OLHJ01000295.1_pt1 | contig 16809 bp, 19 predicted proteins | sample 1609491 | NCBI WGS metagenome assembly OLHJ01 (sample SAMN05416861, study PRJEB24817) | seawater metagenome | isolation source: Sea water | place: Canada:Atlantic | collected 2013-11
GAGATGCTCAGGAGTCTCGTGGGCTCGGAGATGTGTATAAGAGACAGTTTTAAAAGTCACTGCCACCGATTTAAATAACCAGAGCCAAACCATTAATTTTATTAATGTCAATAAATCAGATGTAACCACTCGTCAATACTTTAAAGTCATTCTAAAAGAAAACAATTCCATTCTTTTTAGAAATTACTTTTATAAGAATGAAGAACTTGCAATTGTATACAACCAGAAACCGGGAGCAATTGTAAAAGGGAAAAACTACCAAACCATTTTCCCTATTTCACCACCTCCATTTTCATTAGAGTCACCTACCCCATTTGATTTTGACAATTTTTATGATTTAGATGTTAAATTAGAAAATGACACCATTCACTTTCAATCTGATGGTTCGGGGATCTTTCATTTTGGAATAAATGAAGACAAAAGATACAGTGGTCTTACTTTATTTCAGTATTCAGATGATTTTCCTGAAGTGAACACTACAGATGAGATGTTAGATCCATTAAGATTCTTAACATCTCGCAAAGAATTCAGTAAAATGAAAAAATACCAGAATCACAAAAAGGCAGTAGATCAATTTTGGTTAAGCACATCTTCAGACCCAGAGAAATCCAAGAAATTAGTCAAAGGTTTTTATAACCGAGTGGAAGCTGCTAATTACTATTACAGTTCTTTTAAGGAGGGTTGGAAAACGGATAGAGGTATCATCTTTATTGTTTTCGGACCTCCTAGTTTGGTATATCGGTCCTTAACAGGAGAAAGTTGGACTTACGGAGAGCAAAGTAGTTACAAATCACTTACATTCACATTTACCAAAGTAAATAATCCCTTTACCAATAACGATTATGTTTTGCAACGTTCTACAGTTTATAAAAACTCATGGTACCGCGCAATTGATTCTTGGAGACAAGGTAAAGTCACTTCATTAGATTTTTAATATGGCACAGAAACATACCAACATTATTTTCGGACTTCATCCAATTGAGGAAGCATTATTAGAACATAAAGACATTGATAAAATCATGGTTTCACGTGATGAGCGCAAGCCAGATTACGTAAAGGTTCGAAAATTGGCTAAGGCAAATGGAATCTTTGTTCAGGAAGTGCCTAAAGAAAAGTTGAACCGAATTACCATGAAAAACCATCAAGGTATTATTGCGTTTACCTCTCCCATTGAGTTTCAAGAAATTGATAAACTTTTGCCTCTTTTGTATGAACAAGGAAAATCACCCTTATTCATAGCTTTAGATGGTGTTACGGACGTACGAAATTTTGGTGCTTTAGCAAGAACTGCCGAATGTGCCGGAATTGATGGAATTATTATTCCCCAAAAAGGTGGATCTCCCATTAACGCAGACGCAGTAAAAACATCGGTAGGGGCTTTGCTGAAAATTCCAGTATGCAAAGTTTCCAGTATGGTAAATACCTTAAAATATTTGAAAGATGCAGGCTTACAAGTAATCTCTTGTTCTGAAAAAGGTGCCGGTACCATTTACGATCCCGATATGACAGTTCCTACCGTTATTGTAATGGGGGGTGAAGATGTTGGAATATCTCCAGGAATTTTAAAGCTATCCGATTCCATCTCTCAAATTCCCATGAAAGGAACTATCAATTCTTTAAATGTTTCGGTAGCTGGTGCCATCATTATGTTTGAGTCTAGCCGACAAAGAACCGCTTTAAATTCATAATATGAATATATTGAAATTTACTCTGATATTGCTATTCGCTCTATTAAGCGAAATAAGTGTAGCGCAAACGGGCGTATACCCTAATGCCGAAAATCTTCGAAGTGATACCATCGATGTTTTAGACTATGAGATTCATTTAGACATTACAGATTTCAATGGTCGCACTTTAAATGGACACACCATTGTTACATGCACACCGATAATGGCAAACGTGCATAGTATTCAATTTGATTTATTAATGTTCACGGTAGACTCAGTAACACTTAATAATTCATCCTTAGTTTTTAATTACAACGATACCCTTCTTCATGTGGATTTTGGTACCAGTTATACACCTTCAGACACACTTGAGGTTAAGGTGTATTACCACGGAGTTACCCGTAAAGACCCTTCCGGATGGGGAGGGGTTTACTTTGGTTCAACCTACGCCTTTAATTTAGGAGTAGGGTTTGAAGATAACCCACATAATATAGGACGATACTGGTTCCCTTGTTTTGACAATTTCAAAGAGCGTTCCACCTACAATATGTTTTTAACTACAGAAAACACGCATTATGCAACCAGTATGGGTAATTTGATTTCCAGCACACCCCTTCCCAATAACAAAGTAGTTTGGAACTGGAAATTGGATGAAGAAATTCCTACGTATTTGGCCATGTTTGCAGTTAACTATTACACGATTGTTCATGACACCTATATTGGATTGGATAGAAACATTCCAATTGAACTTTACGCCAAAGCTTCTGACACGACCAATTTAAAAGCCTCTTTTGCCAACCTTAAAAACGCCATGGATGCTTTTGAAGGGTTATATGGTCCCTACCAATTTAATAAAGTGGGTTATACCGTGGTCAACTTTTCGTCTGGAGCAATGGAACATGCCAGTAACATTACGTATCCAAATAACACCGTAGATGGCACACTAAATAGCGAAACCTTAATGGCTCATGAGTTAGCACATCAATGGTGGGGAAATTACGCCACCACACTTACTCCTCAGGATATGTGGTTAAATGAAGGAATGGCCAGTTTTAGTGCAAATTATTTTTTGGAACATGTTTACGGTTGGGAAACCGCCAAATTAGAAATAAAATCGATTTTATTCAATATACTTAGAAAAGCCCATTTAGATGAAGGAGGTTATTTGGCAGTATCCGGTGTACCTCATGAACTTACTTATGGAGATCATGTGTACCGAAAAGGTGCTTTGGTAGCACAAAATTTGAGAATGTTATTAGGCCAAGCTAATTATGGAGCTGCCGTTACTGGATTTCTAAATACACGAGCTTTCAATAACATGACGAGTTTGCAATTTAGAGATTATTTACAAGCTAATTCTAATGCAGATGTAAATGGTTTTTTTGATGGCTGGGTATTTAACGGTGGGTTCCCTGACTATAAACTAGACTCTATCGAGGTTGAACCAAGTCCTGGTCTTAATACCATTAAGTTAAGAGTAACTCAATCTTTAAACCACGCGCCAAACCAGTTTACCGAAATTCCTATTGAGGTGGTATTATACGATGCTCAGTTTAATAATGAAACTCAAACCATTTTGGTAGGACCAAATACCACTCAAGTAGAAATAACTTCGCCTTTAAATCCGGTATTTGTTTCATTAAACGGAAACAACAAACTATGTTATGCCACCACGGATGATACCGAAATTATAAAATCTACAGGAAATCATAGCTTCCCCAATGCCATGTGGAACTTAAATGTTCAAGCAGTTACAGATTCGGTACTCATAAAAATTGAACATCACTGGAGCGCTCCTGAATCAGCTTTAGATTGGACCACCCAAGGTTATCGTTTGTCTAATTACAGATACTGGAAGGTAGATGGGATTTGGGATGACAATTTTAGCGCGGAGGCAGACTTTTTATATGATGGTAGAGAAAGTGGAGGTTACCTTGACTCCTTATTGGTAGGCGTTACGGAAGATAGCTTAGTGTTGCTTTATAGACCTTCAGCAAACGTGCACTGGACGGAATACCCTCATTATTCACAAAATACTTTGGGAAGTTCAACAAATGCTTTTGGAAGAATTTTACTTTCAAAAGTTTTAAAAGGGGAATATACCTTAGCAAATAAAGATAATTCTGTTCTAAGTACTGGATCAATAAATGGTCAAGAAGACAATCAATTAAAAGTATATCCAAATCCAAGTCATGGAGAATTGACGGTTTCCTGGCAAACTAACCAAAAAGCAGCTTCTGTGGCTATTTACTCTTTAAATGGGTCAAAAATCCTGTCTTTTTCTAAGGTTACTGGAAACCAGCTTCAGATAAATTCCAGTACATTAAAGAATGGAATGTACATTGCCAAGGTTCAATTTGGCCAGCAAGAACTTACCCAACAATTTACCGTTCAATACTAGGCTGAAATGAATAAAAGGACATTAAATATTATCGTGATTTTTATAACTGCCGTGGGCATTATTGCGCTAAATGAATTAGGCTATTTAGACCATCCAGATTTAAAAAAATACATTTTGATTCCTATTCTTATATTTTTCTATTTAGGACAATGGAGTACAAAGTGGATAAAAGATTAAGTACAAAAAAAAGCCGCTTTCAAATGAAAGCGGCTTTTTTTTTATAATTTTTGAAACCTATTTACGGCAACATCTCCGTTTTGCATTTCAATTCTAACTGAGTACATACCTTCAGGTAACGTACTTAAATTTACTTGATTTGTAACATTCTCCGAAGAATAAACTTTTTGTCCAAGTAAATTGAAAACATGAATATTGTCTATTCCTTGAGTTGTACCTAGGTTTAATAAATCAATCACTGGGTTGGGATAAACATCCATAGAAATCTGTCCGATATTTTCAACACCATTAATTAAATCATTTCTAAAATATTGCATATCTCCATAATACTCACCAACCAAAATATCTACGTCACCATCGGCATCTAAATCAGTCATTGCAGGAGACGCCATGTCTAACACAGAGGTTAGACCAAATGGGTTTTGAACAGCTGAAGCAAACTGAGGATTACTAATTGTCCCTGTATTTTCAAAATATTGTAACGCACCGTAATACTCTCCTACCATCAAGTCCATGTCTCCATCATTATCCATATCGGCAACACTAGGGCATGCTATATAAAGGGTGGATGTTAGCCCAAATGGATTCTTTACAGGAGCCGCGAAAGAAGGGCTCGTAATAGTTCCAATGTTTTCATAATAGCCAATATCACCGTAATACTCGCCAACTATAAGGTCCATATCTCCGTCATCGTCCATATCAGCGAAAACTGGAATAGCAAAACCTTGGGAACCTGTTAACCCAAAAGGATTGGTTACTCCGGTAGCAAACTGTGGGTTATTAGCCGTACCCGTATTTTCGTAATAACCCATATTACCATAATACTCACCTACTAACAAATCCATGTCTCCATCATCATCTAAATCTACAAACGTTGGAAACGATAAACCTAGCGTTGGAGCTAAACCAAAAGGGTTAGGAACCGAAGCTGTAAACTGTGGATTGGTTTTCGTTCCCGTATTTTCATAATACTGCAACGTTCCATAATACTCCCCCACTAATAAGTCTTGATCCCCATCATTATCCAAATCCGAAAAAGTTGGAAATGCCATTTCCTGGGTTGCTGTTAACCCGAACGGGTTTTTAATTGGAGTTGTAAATGTTTGAGCCCTGGAACTTGTACTCACAAAAACACCCAGCGTTAAGGCAGTGGCTCCAATTATCCTCTTTAACTCCCATTTAGAAAAAACAGGAAGTAACTCGTTAAGGATAATTTTAATTTTAGCTTTTAGTCTAAGAATCTGATGTTCCATATTCTCCTTACCCGACATATGTACCAATTTCAACTTTTTAACCAAGCTTCTTAATTGCCTCTTTTTTCTTGCGTAATGAGTTTTCTTCATAGTTGATTGTTTTAGAAAGTTTTTACCTTTGACTTTTCACTGCCCAAAAAGTATCTGATGGCGTCATCAGACCATCTTTGTGAGCTTCAGTTTTAGTATTCATAATATTTGGTCTCAATGTATCCGGCAAGACATGTACATCATAAATTTCATCTAAAGAGGACAGATAGGATATCTTTCCTGCTATACTTCCAGTGGGTAAATGTACAATGGTGATTCCGGCCTCATTAGCCTTCTTAGCAAAACTTAACTTACCAAATGTGGACGAATTCTCTCGTAGCTTAGACAATCCTATAAACAAGTAATCTTGATGTAAAGACATACCTCTTACAAATCCATCTAACTTCACCACCACATCATATTTTCCTGTATTTACATCTACTTTAACCAATTCTCCAGTAGCTGATAGTAATACAAACAAATCCTTATCAAATATTCTAGGTGAATGCGGCATTGCCAATCCATCCACAATAATTTCATTAGAATCGATATCCATTAATATACCTGTTTCCGTAATGTTTTCTCTCCAGCTTTGCATGGTATTTCCTTGATTAAAGGCACTCGCAAATTTGGGTCTTCCGTTACCAAAAGCCATACCATTTAAGTGACATCTATCTTCTGATACCATTTTATCAATAAAAGGTGGTGTCCAGTAGGGTGAGAAATTATAATCAGAATCAATTTTTATTATGTTAGAAAACAAAGTATTTACGCCATAAATTTCTCCATTTAAACCAAAGTTTAGATCATGAATATCAAGTGCTCCAGTATGAAATGTATTTCTTGGTAAATACAAGGAATCATACTTGTTGGGAGATTTTGGATAAGACTTTGCTAGATTCTGAGAATTTGCAAAAACTACTACTTCATCTCTACATGCCAATGCCAGTTTATCTTTTTTAGAATCATGCGCAATACCCATAACTTTATCAAAATGCCTAGGCAATTGGACCAATGAGTTTTCATCTTTAGGTGAAATAAAAATCAGTTTACCAGCTTGATAGGTCGAAATAGCCAATGAACAGTTTAAGCGGGTCAATAACTCCGGTACTTGAGACGAGTACCGACATGAAAAAGGTGGAAATGGGTGATTTGATGGTTGATTCAATGTGTTCATAAGCAATTAAATAATTGGGTTACAATTTAGCAAATAGATTTTCAAATCCATCTACAAAAAAAGCCGCTTTCTAACGAAAGCGGCTTTTTTATATTAATTCAATTTGAATTATCTCTTTTCCATAGGAACGTAATCTCTAGATTTCTCTCCTGTATAAATTTGACGTGGACGACCAATTGGCTCGTTGTTTTGTCTGTTTTCTAACCATTGAGCAATCCATCCTGGTAAACGACCTAAAGCAAACATCACCGTAAACATTTCCGTTGGGATACCTAATGCTCTATAAATAATTCCAGAATAGAAATCTACGTTAGGATACAATTTACGTTTTACAAAGTATTCATCTTCTAATGCATGTTGCTCTAATTTCTTAGCAATTTCCAATACGGGATCATTAACTCCCATTGCTTTTAATACATCATCAGCAGCAGATTTTAAGATTCGTGCTCTTGGATCAAAGTTTTTGTAAACTCTATGTCCAAAGCCCATTAATCTAAATGGATCCTCTTTATCTTTTGCTTTAGCGATGAACTTTTCCGTATCTCCACCATCCGCTTTAATAGCTTCAAGCATTTCAATTACCGCTTGGTTAGCACCACCATGAAGTGGGCCCCATAAAGCGTTAATACCTGCTGAAATAGAAACATACAAACTAGCATGAGATGAACCTACTAATCTAACGGTAGAAGCAGAACAGTTTTGTTCGTGATCAGCATGTAAGATTAATAATTTGTTCAATGCTTTAGAAACTACAGGATCAACTTTGTAATCATCTGTAGGTAAAGCAAACATCATATGTAAGAAATTATCCACGTAATCCAATTTGTTATTGGGATATGTTAGTGGATGACCTTTTTCATTTTTATAAGACCAAGCAGCCATAGTTGGAAGCTTAGCAATAAGACGAATAATGCTCATTTTAACTTCATCCATAGATCTATTAGGATCTAAAGACTCCGGGTAAAACGCAGTAAGAGAAGTTACCATAGAAGATAAAACACCCATTGGATGAGCATTTGAAGGGAAGCCTTCAAAAATCTTACGGAAATCCTCGTGGATTAACGTATGATGTTTGATTTCGTTCGCCCACTCATTGAATTCACCCTCTTTTGGAAGATATCCGTAAATAAGCAAAAATGCAATTTCAAGGAAGCTAGCTTTTTCAGCTAATTCATCAATATTGTAACCTCTGTATCTTAAGATACCGTTCTCTCCATCTAAGTAAGTAATTTTACTAATAGTAGATCCAGTGTTCTTGTATCCAAAGTCTAGAGTTACCAATCCGGTTTCAGCTCTTAATTTTGCAATGTCAATAGCTTTTTCATTTTCTGAACCCTCAATGATTGGAAGTTCAAAACTTTGTCCTTCATATTTTATCTCTACTTTTTCTGCCATTTTCGTCTCTTTCTTATTATTTCTTATTATCGTCTGTTTAATTCTTGCAAAAGTACCACCTCGAAGCGCTTAAAACAAGCATATTTATCATAGGAATTTTAAATCTTTTCCTGCATAGTAGGCCTGACTTCCTAATTCTTCTTCAATTCTTAGCAATTGGTTGTATTTTGCAATCCTATCAGTTCTAGAAGCAGAACCTGTTTTAATCTGTCCGGTATTTAACGCGACCGCTAAATCCGCAATGGTAGTATCTTCCGTTTCACCTGACCTGTGACTCATTACCGAAGTATATGAGTTACGGTGTGCCATATCTACAGCAGCAATGGTCTCTGTTAAACTACCAATCTGATTTACTTTAATCAAAATAGAATTGGCTATATCTTTATCAATCCCTTCTTTCAGTCTTTGTGTGTTGGTTACAAATAAATCGTCACCAACCAACTGAACACGGTCTCCCATTTTTTCAGTCATTAATTTCCAACCTGACCAGTCATCCTCATCTAACCCATCTTCAATAGATACAATTGGATATTTCTTCGCCCAGTTATCGTAAAAATCAACCATATCCGCTGCTGAAAGTTTCTCTCCAGTAGATTTATGGAAGTGATATACTTGCTCATCTTTCAAATAAAATTCAGAAGATGCCGCATCTAAAGCTAAATGAACATCCTCTCCTGGTCGGTAACCCGCGTTTTCTATTGCTTTGATGATTACTTCTAAAGCTTCTTCATTAGAAGACAAGTTAGGTGCAAATCCACCTTCATCACCCACGTTTGTCGACATTCCTTTTGAATGTAAAACAGCTTTTAAATGATGAAAAATTTCAGTTCCCCAGCGTAGTCCTTCACTAAAAGTTTCAGCACCGGTTGGCATAACCATAAATTCTTGAATATCAATTTTGTTATCGGCATGAGAACCTCCATTCAAGATATTCATCATCGGTACTGGAAGCGTATGCGCTCCAACTCCACCAATGTATTTATATAAAGGAAGACCAATTGTATCAGCAGCTGCTCTAGCTGCAGCAAGAGAAACTCCTAAAATAGCATTAGCACCAATATTCCCCTTATTAGGGGTTCCATCTATTTCCAACATTTGCTTATCTAAGGCAATTTGGTCAAAAATGTACGTTCCATTTAATTGTTCGCTTAAAACAGTATTTACATTATTAACGGCTTTTAAAACACCTTTCCCCATGTAAACACCCTTATCGTTATCCCTTAACTCAACAGCTTCGTGAATTCCAGTAGATGCTCCAGAAGGAACAATAGCTCTACCAACAACTCCTTGGTTAGTCATTACCTCTACTTCCACCGTAGGGTTACCACGAGAATCTAATACTTGACGTGCGTGAACATTGCTAATAATACTCATAACTAAAGGATTTTTTTATTGTTTGTTAGTTTTAATTCTAGTAACGAAATCGTCAAATAAATAACGCGAATCATGTGGTCCAGCAGATGCCTCTGGGTGATACTGTACAGAGAAAGCGTTCTTATCAGTACGTTTCATTCCGGCCAAAGTTTGATCATTCAAATGAACATGAGTGATTTCAATATTATCCGCTTTTTCAGCCAATTCTGTATCTACAACAAAACCATGATTTTGAGAGGTAACTTCTCCTTTTCCAGTTACTAAGTTCTTTACTGGATGATTAATACCACGGTGCCCGTTATGCATTTTAACGGTTGATAAACCACTAGCTATAGACATAATTTGGTGCCCTAAACAAATACCAAAGGTTGGATGATTGTTTTCAATAATGGTTTCAGCAACAGTTTTTACACCTGGCAAAGCAGATGGATCACCAGGACCATTAGATAACATAAAGCCATCTGGATTCCATTCCATCATTTCCTCATAGCTGGAATTGTAAGGGAATACTTTCAAATAACAACCTCTATCAACTAAACATCTAAGAATACTAGTTTTCACACCAAAATCCATTACCGCTACTTTGATATCAGAATTTTCATCACCAAAGAAATATGGTTCGGTACAAGAAACTTTTGATGCCAATTCTAAACCGTCCATAGATGGAACGCTCTTTAATTGCTCTTTTAGATCTTCAACACTCGCTCCGTCATTTGAAATAATACAATTCATTGCACCCGCCTGACGAATATGACGAACTAAAGCACGGGTATCTACATCAGAAATACCTACCATTTTATTCTTTTCAAAATAACTTTGTAAAGAATCATTAGCAGCTTCTCTTGAATAAACATCAGAGAATTTATTACAAATCAATCCAGCGATTTTAACTTGTCCTGATTCTACTTCAATATCATTTACACCGTAGTTTCCAATATGGGGCGTGGTCATTACCAACATTTGCCCATAATAAGAAGGATCTGTAAAGATCTCCTGGTATCCGGTCATCCCGGTATTAAATGCAATTTCACCAGAAGTAATCCCAGTATATCCAATTGCTTTCCCTTCGAAGACAGTTCCATCTTCTAATACTAAAATAGCCTTTGATTTCTCGCTGTATTTCATCCCAAAAATTTTCTCGTGCAAAGGTACGACTAACGAATTTAATTTTTTCCCCTTTGCGCTTTTTCGTTAAAAAAATGTGCAAAAAAAAAGGATAGCGATGAAATCACTATCCTTTTATTATTCAATTTAAAACATCTATTTCTAGTTGTCTTTTTCGTCTTTTTTATCTTCCGATTTTGCTTCCGCTTTCGGAGCTTCCTCAGTTTTTGCTTCTTCAGTTGCTGCAGGAGCCTCCGAAGTTTCAGCTTTCGCTTTACCACCTCTTCTTCTACGTGTTTTCTTAACTGGAGCAGCAGTAGTATAAATATCGTTGAAATCAACCAACTCAATCATACACATCTCAGCAGCATCACCTAAACGAAATCCTGTTTTAATGATACGCGTATATCCACCTGGACGATCTCCAACTTTAGGAGCAATAACACCGAACAATTCAGTTACCGCATGTTTGTTTCCTAAATATCTAAAAGCCATTCTACGCGTGTGCATAGAATCTGTTTTTGACTTTGTAATCACTGGCTCAACAAATTGTTTTAAGGCTTTCGCTTTTGCAACAGTTGTAGTAATACGTTTGTGTTCTACAAGAGAACAAGCCATATTAGTCAACATCGCCTTACGGTGACCAACTTTACGTCCTAAGTGATTAAATGATTTCTTATGTCTCATCTTAATATCTTTAATAAAGAGTAATCAAACTCTCAATTACAAATTTATTCTTTGTCTAATTTGTACTTTAGAACGTTCATTCCAAAGGACAGGTTCTTCACCTCTACCAATTCATCAAGCTCAGTTAATGATTTCTTACCAAAGTTACGGAACTTTAATAAGTCATTTCTTTGGTACTGAACTAAATCACCTAAAGTATATACCTCTGCAGCTTTCAAGCAATTTAACGCTCTTACTGAAAGATCCATATCTACCAATTTAGTTTTAAGTAACTGACGCATATGTAATGACGTTTCGTCAAATTCATCGTCTGCCGACTTATCTTCAGTTTCTAAAGAAATTCTTTCATCGCTAAACAACATGAAGTGGTGAATCAAAATTTTAGCAGCCTCACTTAAAGCGTCTTTAGGAGAAATTGAACCATCTGTTTCAATTTCCATAACTAACTTTTCGTAATCTGTTTTTTGCTCTACCCTGAAGTTTTCAATTTCGTATTTTACTTTCTTAATAGGAGTAAAAATAGAATCGATTGCGATTTCACTAACCTCGTGGTTAATTGTTGACTGCTCCTCAGCTGGTAAATATCCTCTACCGTTACCGATAGTGATTTCCATTTGCATGCTCACGGACTCGTCCAAGTTGCAAATAACTAAATCTGGATTTAATACCTGGAAAGAAGAAGTGAAGTTACCGATGTCACCCGCAGTAATTTGCTTTTGACCTGTAACTCTAACCATTAACTTTTCAGTATCTTGATCTTCAATCTGACGCTTAAAACGCACTTGTTTTAAGTTCAAAATGATTTCAGTAACATCTTCAATCACTCCGCGAACTGCAGTAAACTCATGATCTACACCATCAAACTTTACAGAAGTTATCGCAAACCCCTCTAAAGATGATAATAAGATTCTTCTTAATGCATTTCCAACAGTGATACCATAACCTGGTTCTAATGGTCTAAATTCAAATGTACCTAAACGGTCATCAGAATTGATCATTATTACTTTGTCTGGTTTTTGAAAATCTAAAATTGCCATTTATGTTCTTCTTTTTGATTGTTTATTAGTTGCGCGGTTTACTGCTTGAAGAAAGTCATTAAACCCTTTGGCTAATATTCAATATGTTTAATTATTATTTAGAATACAATTCAACGATCAGTTGTTCCTTGATGTTTTCAGGAATATCTTCTCTTTGAGGAAGACTCATGAACTTACCTTCTAATGAAGTCTTATCGAATTCAATCCAAGGGTAAGCTTTACCGTTTGAATTTACTGCATCAATAATTACCGTCAATGATTTCGATTTCTCTCTAACTGCAACAATATCACCTGGCTTCATTTGGTATGAAGGGATGTTTACAATCTTACCATTCACAGTAATGTGACGGTGAGAAACAAACTGACGAGCTCCATCACGAGTAGTTGAAATACCCATTCTGTAAACTGTATTATCTAATCTAGACTCACATAACTGTAACAAAACTTCACCAGTAATACCGGTCTTTGCAGAAGCTTTCTTAAACAAGTTAGAGAATTGCTTTTCTAGGATACCGTAAGTATATTTTGCCTTTTGCTTTTCAGCTAACTGAATTGCATATTCAGATTGTTTTGGTCTCCTTTTATTTGGACCATGTTGTCCTGGAGGAAAGTTACGTCTTTCTAAAACTTTATCTGCACCGAAAATAGGTTCTTTGAACTTTCTAGCGATTTTCGATTTTGGTCCTCTATATCTAGCCATCTTTTCTTATTCTCTAAATTAATTAAACCCTTCTTTTCTTAGGAGGACGACAACCATTATGAGGCATAGGAGTTACATCAATAATCTCTGTAACCTCGATTCCATTATTGTGGATTGTACGAATTGCTGATTCTCTACCTGCACCTGGACCTCTCACGTAAGCTTTTGCTTTACGCATTCCTGCCTCAAATGCAACTTTACAACAATCTTCTGCAGCAACTTGTGCAGCGTAAGGAGTATTCTTTTTAGAACCTCTAAATCCTAATTTACCAGCAGATGACCAAGAAATAACTTGTCCATTCGCATTGGTGATAGAGATGATAATGTTATTAAAAGACGAGTGTACATGCACTTGCCCCATCGCATCAACTCTAACTTTTCTCTTTTTTGAAGATGATTTAGCCATAGTAAATTACAATTATTTAGTTGCTTTCTTTTTGTTAGCAACAGTTTTTCTTTTTCCTTTTCTAGTACGAGAGTTATTTTTTGTTCTCTGTCCTCTTAACGGTAATCCCGCTCTGTGACGAATTCCTCTCTGTGAACCAATATCCATTAGACGTTTGATGTTCATTTGAACCTCAGAACGTAAGTTACCTTCAACTTTAATGTTGTCTGTAACATAGTTTCTAACTTTCGTTAATTCATCGTCATTCCAATCGCTGATCTTTCTATCAGGATCGATTTCTAGCTCAGTCAATAAGCGTTTCGCTGTTGAGTGACCAATACCAAAAATATAAGTTAATCCAATTCTACCCTTTTTGTTTACGGGTAAATCATTTCCTGCTATCCTAGCCATACTAGTTAATTTTTATCCCTGTCTTTGTTTAAACTTAGGGTTCTTTTTGTTGATAACATAGAGACGCCCTTTTCTTCTTACAATCTTGCAATCAGAACTTCTCTTTTTAAGTGATGCTCGAACCTTCATGGTCTTTATTTATATCTATAAGTAATTCTTCCTTTTGTTAAATCATAAGGTGACATCTCAACCTTAACTTTATCCCCTGGTAAAATCTTAATGTAATGCATTCTCATTTTACCTGAAATGTGAGCGGTAATCACGTGTCCATTTTCTAACTCTACACGAAACATTGCGTTTGATAGAGCTTCTTTAATAGTTCCGTCTTGCTCAATAGAAGGAGTTTTAGCCATCTTTAATCTAATCTTTATATAGTTCCACCAAAAGCACCTGTTGCACGACCTTTCAACTTTCCTGACTCTGTCAGTCCATCGTAGTGACGCATTAACAAATAACTCTCAATTTGTTGTAATGTATCCAATATTACTCCCACCATAATTAAAAGTGATGTTCCCCCAAAGAAGTATGAAAAACTTTGAGCTACACCCGCTTTCATCGCAAAGGCAGGTAAAATTGCGATGATTGCCAAGAATACTGATCCTGGCAATGTTATCCTAGACAAAATAGTATCTAGGAAGTCGGCAGTATCTTTACCTGGCTTAACACCTGGTACAAAACCACCATTTTTCTTCAAATCATCTGCCATTTGCTGTGGATTAACAGTAATAGCCGTATAGAAATACGTAAAGACAATAATTAGGACTGCAAAAGTAACATTATAATAGATACCGCTAACATCACTGAACATTGCAGCAAAACTTGTGAAAGCATCACCCGTATCTCCCTCAGAACTAGCAGCAAAGCCAGCTAAGGTAATAGGTAACATCATCAATGCTTGTGCAAAAATGATAGGCATTACACCTGCAGCATTCACTTTCAACGGAATAAATTGGCGTGCACCACCCATTTGTTGTACACCCATAATCTTCTTTGCAAATTGAATTGGCACTCTTCTTACTCCTTGAACCAATAAGATGGTAATCAAGATAACAAAAAGTAAAATAGCCATTTCAACCAATACAACAACCAGACCTCCACCAAGGTCACCCATTTGGGCTTCCCATTCGGTCAAGAACGCTGTTGGAAGATTAGCAATAATACCAATCATAATAATCAACGAAATACCATTACCAATCCCTTTATCAGTAATCTTCTCTCCTAACCACATTACGAATAATGTCCCAGCTGATAAAATAATAATTGCTGGAAGGGTAAAAGAAAAGAAACCTGGATTAACAATAGCGTTGGAAGGAACTTGAGTTGCTAAGTACCCAGGAGCTTGTCCTAAAGTAATGGCAATAGTCAAAAACCTTGTCCATTGATTAATTTTATTACGACCGCTTTCACCGTCCTTTTGTAATTTTTGAACCGATGGTACAGCTATTCCAAGCAATTGCATAACAATAGATGCCGAAATGTACGGCATAATTCCAAGTGCAAAAACCGAAGCTCTACTAAAGGCACCACCTGCAAACAAGTTTAACAGAGCCGCTAGCCCTGTTGCCTCGTTATTCCCTAGTACCTGAGTATCAATTCCGGGTAATACAACAAACGAACCTAATCTATAAATAGCAATAAAACCGATGGTTAAAAGGATTCTATTTCTAAGCTCTTCAATTCTGAAGATATTTGCGATTGTCTGAAAAAACTTATTCATCAATTAAACAGTTTTGGCCTCTCCGCCAAGTTTTTCAATAGCTTCAATTGCACTAGCTGAAAACTTGTTCGCTTCAATGACAACTTTTGCTTTTAATTCTCCACGTCCTAATACCTTAACTAAGTCGTTAGTTCCAACTAAACCTCTTTCAATTAAATCATCAATTGAAATTGCTTCTACGTTATTTTCTTCAACGTATGCTTGGATAACATCTAAGTTAATGGGAGTATATTCAACACGGTTAATGTTTTTAAATCCAAATTTTGGTACTCTACGTTGCAAAGGCATTTGACCACCTTCAAATCCAACTTTTTTAGAGTAACCAGAACGAGATTTAGCACCTTTATGTCCACGTGCAGCAGTTCCACCTTTACCAGAACCTTGTCCACGTCCTAGACGTTTCGTGTTATTTCTTACCGAACCTTCTGCCGGTGTTAAATTACTTAAATCCATGATAAAAATATATTTACTTTACTTCTTCAACGCTTACAAGATGCTTGATCTTGTTTACCATTCCAAGGATCTGAGGAGTACCTTCGTGTTCTACCACTTGGTTAATTCCTTTTAAACCCAATGCAACCATAGTTTTTTTCTGGTCACCTGGTCGTCTAATTACCGACCTTACTTGTGTAACTTTAATTTTAGCCATTACTTCTAAGATTAACCGTTATAGACTTTATCTAATGAAATTCCTCTACGTTTTGCAACAGAATTTGCATCATTCAAATTGGCCAGCGCATCAATAGTAGCTTTCACTACATTTACAGGATTTGACGAACCTTTAGATTTTGCTAGTACATCAGTAACACCAACACTCTCTAATACAGCACGCATTGCACCACCAGCAATTACACCAGTACCATGAGCAGCTGGCTTAATTAAAACTACTGACCCACCATGTTTACCTAATTGAGCGTGAGGAATTGTACCTTTAAGTACAGGAACTTTAATAAGGTTTTTCTTTGCTGTATCTAAACCTTTAGAAATAGCTCCAATAACCTCTTTTGATTTTCCTAGTCCGTAGCCTACAACTCCGTTTTCGTCACCTACAACTACTACTGCAGAAAAACCAAATGTACGACCACCCTTAGTTACCTTAGTAACCCTTCTAATTTTTACAACTGTGTCTTTTAATTCTGACTCTGTCGTTCTAACTTGTTTCATAATTATAACCTATGATCGTAATTAAAATTTTAAACCTGCTTCTCTAGCACCCTCAGCAAACGCTTTAACACGTCCGTGATATCTGTCTCTTATACACATCTGACGCTGCCGACGATCTACTCTGTGTAGA
>OLHJ01000296.1_pt1 | contig 16789 bp, 18 predicted proteins | sample 1609491 | NCBI WGS metagenome assembly OLHJ01 (sample SAMN05416861, study PRJEB24817) | seawater metagenome | isolation source: Sea water | place: Canada:Atlantic | collected 2013-11
TTATGAAAAAGTTAAGGATGATTCAAAAGTTAAGGCCTCTTATTTGGGTAATGGAGATTTCTTAATCTATGGAGTTCAAAAAAATAAAAAAGGCGGAAAGAATCAACGAAATTTTGTAACAAAAGTTTCCGTTAAATAATATTGGGTTTGACCTGAGCTGAAACTGTGTGCCCACGTTAAAAAGAGATTTTTAAACCGGTTTATCTCAAAAGGTATTTGAATTCAAAAACAAACGTGTTCTAGAGCACTTTGAAACTATAGATGCTTTCCTTGAGCGAAATAGAATGGAGCATTTTAAAGAGTTGGGGTAAATTCTTCCAATAAAATGGAAATTAAAGTTTTAAGAGTACGGTGAGCATCTTTTTTTTGAGGTAGTTATTATGTAGTCAATATCCGAAAGTTAAGGATACATAACCAGAGTGAAACCAATCAGTTCTCTTAATGTCATGACATTGGAAGTGCCTCCATTACTCAAGTCGTATTCTAGTTTATACGGATTGGTGGTGGTGTAAATCATAAAACTGTAATCTTCGTCACCTACATATTCTAGTCCCACTACTCCGGTTAATACTGGAAATGGTCCTAAGTTATATTTCGGTCCAAAAACAAGACCTAACCCAGAGCCTTGAGGAGTAAAGTTTAGGTATCCTAAAGCCTTAGCTTGTAAAGATAATCGACTAGCTCCATCGGCTGAGTTCTCTGCACTTTGGATGTGGTGAATAAAAAGTCCGCCCGAAAGACGTAGCCCAGACTTCCAATCATTATTCTTAGCAAATGGAAATACAGCACCACCGCTTAAAGCTCCTCCAAAAGAAAGTTTTTTGCTATCATCTGGTCCTTGAGTATCGGGAGATGTTGGGTTTACCATCACGCCAATATCATTAAATTTCACTTGGTAATAGGCGGCTTCCATGGCCATAAAACCATGAATGTTTTGAGGTTGAGCCCAACCAAGTGTTCCAATCCCTAAAAAGATTATGAGTATAAAAAATCGCATGAGTTATATTTTGCATTTTAGGAATATACCATTTTCACCAACGGTATAAATTAAACCTGAATTGATTACTTGAACATTTAATAGCTGATGAGCGAAAGGCTCAAAATCATCATTTACCAAAGTAGTCCAATCACCCTCTTTAGTATAGAAATTTGTTACTACACATCCTTTACCCACTGTTGCGAATAGATCATCCTTGCCATGTATCCCCTTGAAGTCGTATTCCCAAGAATAGCCCTCTTTACTCCAATACGTATTGTTATCTTCATAATGATACGGACGTATTTGTTGAATGGAATTTACTGAGGTAACTAGAGTGTCATGCATATCAATAAAAATATTATTCAGGTATTGTGCCTCTATTCCGCGGGAGTGAACTTTATTACTATCTACATTATAAATATCTATCCAATAGTCAAATTCATCCCAGAAAATGACACAATTGTTTTCTACCATAATATTAGTGCCAACAAATGATCTAAGAGTTTGGTGGTGAATTTCATCTCCTGTCTTTGGATCGTGAATGGTGCAATTTAAATTCCCCCAGTGATAATCAAGTACAAAAATAGATCCATCGGCTGTACATCCTTCCGCCTCTCCTCCAAATGCAATTTTTACAGGGGGGGCACCATTAAAATCAGTTCGGTAAATGGAGCCCTGGTCAATAAATACATCACCTAATTCATTTTTAAATATTCGATGAATATTCCCAGCTGTTGGAATAGTATTCCATGAATTTCCACCATCTTGGGTGTGAAATAGAATATTACTATCTGAAGAGGCACAAAAGCCCACATCCTCTGATTCGAATAATATATGATCTAAATTTAAACTAGTAGGAACGGAAATGGTCTCCATGTTCATTACCGGGATTGTTCCTAGGTTTTCGGGCTTGCAATTGGTGAGGACAATAACAGGTAAAAGGAATAAGTATATTTTATGCCAAGTATTCATGGATAGATGAATTTATTAAGGCGCCAAAAATAGTTTTTTTTGGAAAATTGGCTTGATTGTTAAATGCGTTTACTATTGATGCATTCCAACGCGGAAACTAGGTCTTTTTATTTTCGTAATTATTGGGTATGATTGAAACGGGTTCAGGTTTTTTAGCATAAAAAAAACCTGAATCAACTCACCGCAAGGAAGGCAAGTCGTTCAGGCATTTCATATAAACAAATAAGCGTTGTTATTTAATGAGTGAACATTCTCATTAAATAATTAACCATGCAACCCACACTCTCGGTTTTCAAGAACCTTTGTGGGATCGTAGTATTTAAATTCGTTCGGTAATTTGTTTTCGTCTAAGTATTGGTCCATTTCGGTATCCGAATAGTAATAGAACGGACTCACCTTGATAATGCCCTCCTTACTCATAGATACAATATCAATACTATTTCTAAACTCCGTTTGTTCTTTTCTCAAGTTCGTAAACCATACCTCTGGTTGGTGTTCTTTCATTGCACGAGTAAAAGGCTCAAGCTTTACTTGGTCTGTGAAAATGGCATGATTAGGATCGGTAATTTCTGGAATCCCCATAATGGCATTTCTGCTTGCTACGGTTTGCTTGGGTACAAATAAATCTACATTTAGATTGAGCATTTTAATAACCTCTTCTGCATGTTTATAGGTGTTTAATGTGTTATATCCCGTATCGCACCATATTACTGTGGTATCTGGATTTACAGAAGTAACTGCATACAAAATGGCTGCTTCATATGGTCTGAAATTGGTGGTAACTACCGTTTTTTTCTGTAGCGAAAAGGCCCATTCCACAATTTCTTTTGGACTTAAATTTCTTAAAGTCGAATTAATTTTTTCTAAATTCATACGTCATCTTATTTGCCCCACTTAATAGAATTCCAAAGGCGTTCGTGAAAAAAGTATAATAGCATTTTGGTGATTAACTCTACTGCTCCAATAGATAAGGCCATTGAAATGGTTCCTGTAACTAAATAAGAAATTACAATGGTGTCTAAAGTTCCTACAGCGCGCCAACTAATAGACTTTACAATACTGCGAATAGGACGTTCAGAGGTTTGATCCTCGGAGTAGCTTCCATTTTCACCTTTTAACTGTATGATTCCCATGTTCTTTACAATTACTATTTAATCCCTATCGGTATAGTGGGGTAATGCTGCGCAAATGTACATTGCAAATTGATTTAAGGGCGTAAAATCGAATAAAAAAAAGTTAAATTTTTAAATGATGTCTGCTAATGATTTGTTTTCCAGCACTTTTAGTGTGCTGTCTCGAACCTCAATCATTAATAAATGTACCGAGCAAGTTTCTTCATCGGCACAATCTTCACATTTCTCGTAGTAATTCAAACTCACACATGGAACCATGGCTATAGGACCTTCAATGTTTCTAAGAAGATTTACCATTTGAATTTCTTCGGCTGGCTTTAATAAGTAGTAGCCGCCACCTTTGCCTTTTTTTGATCCTAAATAACCTAGGTTTTTTAAGGTTAACAGTATTGCCTCCAGGTATTTGTGAGAAATATTTTCGTTTTCTGAAATGACCGCAGTTTGCACTGTTTTTTTGCCCTCTTGACGAGCAATATATGTCATGGCCTTTAAAGCATATTTCGTTTTTCTAGACAGCATATCACGAAGGTAAATTATCTCTTTTACTTAGTGTTTAGGTAGAGAGGTTTTATTAAATTATTATTGTTGGAATTATCAATTTTATTACTCTATGAAATATTTAACATTACTTTTTTTCGTTGTCTTATCCTATTCCGCTTGTGCTCAAATAGAACCTGTTTTTTTTGAGGAAGTGGATTTAACTGTAAATCCGGATGTTTCAAAAATGCATAAACTTTCTAATGGTAATTGGGTTTTGAGTGAAGTGCCTTACCGAAAAAATAAGATGCAATTTTTCTTATTTGGAGCGGATGGAAAATTAATCAGGGAAGGCTCTTATGAGCCTAAAGACAAATCTGTGGATTTATACTCTACGTACCTAATCAATGATCAAATTTTTGTTAGTTGTGGAAAATCTTCAAAAACTACGAGTTCGGAGAGTCAGTCCTTAATTTCTATAAGTATGGAAGACTTTAGTATTGGAGATGAAAGGGAATTTTTGACAGTGCCAGGAAATATTATTGAGTCTAATAAGGAAATTCAAGTGCAAATGGAATTCTTCCCAAGTAGTAAGTCACGTTTTTATAAGGATAGTATTATTACGATGGTAAATGATTACGCAAATCAACAGTTTACTGTTAAAGTTATGGGACTAGATTTGGAAGTAATTCAATCTGAAGTTGTGGATGTGAAGAGTTGGGGATACCAATATGCTAGACTAACTAGTTGGAGTCAGGATAACCAAGGAAGGTTTAGGTACCATGTTCTCTTATATAACTGGAAAGAAGGGAAAGGAAATGAATATAGCGAAAGGATTGATGATAAATATATTTGGGTGTATGGAGATGATTCAACCCCGGAAAACTTAATTGAAGATGTTAATTTGGAATATTTAGAATCAGTTCCAGAGGAGGTTCAGATTTATTCTTTAAAAGGTGAATTATCTGTTGGTGGATATTTCTCCTATGACGAGGCTACTAATAAGGAGTATTTCCATTCTTTTAATGTCTATACTAACGAAGGGAAGCTTTTCAATATTAATACCCATTGTTTCGACCCAGAATATTTATGGCCCCATTCTGTGGATCCATGGAAAAAATACTATGAAAAGGCAATTTCAAAAGGCAAAACACCTCGAAAATTGAATATGTATATTTCTAGTTTTAAGTATAATGACGAGGATGAGTCTATTACCTATTTCTTGGATCAAAACTATCAAATGGAAAATACGAACGATAGAAAGATATATTCTAACTTAATTTATCACTTCGGAAATGTACTTGCGCTTAGTTATGACAAGAATGGTGATTTTCAATGGAAACAAATAATTCCAAAAGCCCAAATTGCATCTGGAAGGAGTAGAAAGTTGGGGGTGAAATATCAAGAATTAGAGAATGGAGATCTCTTATTACTCTTTAACAATCTGGATGGAGAAAATAAAATGAATGAATTGCATTTAGTTTCGATTACTTCAGATGGTGAGGTTACAGAATTGATGAATTATGTTTTTGACAAAAAGCAAGAAGGAATTACCGCTCAGAAATTCAAGTGGTTTGAAGATTGCTTTGTTTTAAAGTTTAATGAGAGTAAAGGGAAACAAATCATAAGGATTCCTATTCGATAGGAAGTGAATTTTCTGGGTTTACCTAAATGATACTTTTAGTAGTAGAAGTCTTTTTCTTTAAACTAATTTTGCAACATGTTAGAAGATAAAAATCAGGCTACCTCTAAATTAGAGGACTTAGGTGAATTTGGATTGATTGATACCTTAACAGAAGGTTTTGAGAATAAGCAAAAATCTACTCAATTAGGTATAGGTGATGATGCAGCTATTCTAGATTTCGGTAACGAAGAAGTAGTCGTTTCTACAGATATGCTAGTAGAAGGGGTGCACTTTGATGTGACGTATACTCCGTTAAAGCATTTAGGTTACAAAGCGGTGGTGGTAAACCTTTCCGATATTTATGCCATGAATGCTACGCCTAGACAAATCACCTTTTCTATGGCAGTTTCAAGTCGTTATTCTGTTGAGGCATTGCAAGAAATTTATAGCGGAGTAAAATTGGCTTGTGAGTTTTATAACGTAGATTTAGTGGGTGGTGATACTACTTCTTCTTTAAAAGGGTTAGTGTTAAGCGTAACCGCAATTGGTACGGCACCGAAAGAACAAATTGTGAAACGTAAAGGGGCTTCAGAAAATGACTTGATATGTGTATCTGGTGATTTGGGGGGAGCTTATATGGGGCTTCAAATTCTGGAACGTGAAAAAGCGGTTTTTAGAGAAAACCCAGAAATGCAACCAGATATGTCGGGTAACGAATATGTGTTAGAACGTCAATTAAAACCAGAAGCTAGAAGAGATGTAATTAAGGCATTGGGTGATATGAAAATCGTTCCTACCTCCATGATTGATATTTCGGATGGATTGGCTTCTGAGATTATGCATATCTGTAAACATAACGATTGTGGAGCGCAGATTTATGAAGATAAAATTCCAGTAGATTACCATACCTATAAAGCAGCAGAAGAATTTAATTTCAACGCAACCACGGCTGCCTTAAATGGAGGAGAAGATTACGAATTACTGTTTACCATTGGCCAAAAGGATTTTGAAGTGGTTAAAGGCTTACCGGGAATTTCTATTATTGGTCATATTACCGATAAAGGTGCAGGTATGAATATGGTGACCCGCGGAGAGCAGCATATTGAATTACAGGCTCAAGGTTGGAATGCCTTTAAAAATAAATCGGAGTAACAGAATAGTAAATAAGAAGTTATTTTTTGTTTATTTGTAACGATAACAAAAACGCAAAATGGAAGAAGAATTAGAAATGATTTTCGATATGGCTCAAGAGCACATGGATAGCTCATTGGACCATTTAAAAAAGGAATTATTAAAGATTAGAACAGGACGTGCCAACCCAATTATGTTGAGTGGTATTATGGTAGAATATTATGGGTCAATGAGTCCATTAAGCCAGGTGTCAAACGTTTCTGCTCCAGATGCACATACCATTATGGTGCAGCCTTTTGAGAAGTCATTATTGTCTGAAATTGAGAAGGCAATTATTAATTCTAATGTGGGCTTAAATCCTCAAAACAATGGGGAGATGGTGATTATGAATGTACCGCCATTAACCGAGGAAAGACGTAGAGGTTTTGTAAAGCAAGCCAAAGCAGAAGGAGAGCATGCAAAAGTGGGTGTGCGTAATGCGCGTCAAGAAGCGATGCATGAAATCAAGAAGATGAAAGATAATCACCTCTCAGAAGATGCTGCAAAAAATGCCGAAGACGATATTCAGGAAAAAACAAACGCACATATTAAAACTGTTGATGCGTTGATTTCTGAGAAAGAAGTGGAAATTATGAAGGTATAATTCCTTGCAACATATTTTTAGAAAAGGTCATCGAGTAGATGGCCTTTTTTTTGCCTAAATTTCTGTTTTGGATTTCATTTGAAAAGGTATATTTGAAATCAAAATAACACGTTTATGCACCAGCCATCTAAAGTTTTATTGATTTATACTGGAGGTACCATAGGAATGGTGCAGGACGTAGATTCGAATGCTTTGCACCCTTTTGATTTTAGTCAGATCAGTCAAGAGATTCCGGAATTGAATAAATTGAATTGTGAAATTGAAACCATCGCATTTGACGTACCCATTGATTCATCAGATATCTGCCCCAATGATTGGAACAGGTTGGCAAATGCCATAAAAGAGAACTATCAAAACTACGATGGGTTTATTGTATTGCACGGAACCGACACCATGGCTTACACAGCTTCTGCATTAAGCTTTATGTTAGAAGGTTTGAATAAACCGGTAATTCTAACAGGGTCGCAATTGCCCATTGGGGTTTTACGTACGGATGGCAAAGAGAATTTATTGACCGCCATAGAAGTAGCGGGTGATAAAAATGCGCAAGGAAAACCAATGGTAGGCGAGGTGGCTATTTACTTTGAATACAAACTTATTAGAGGTAATAGAGCGCATAAAACTTCCACTTCTCATTTTGATGCTTTTAATTCTCCAAACTTTAGAGTTTTGGCAGAAGCGGGAGTGAATATCGAGTACAAAAACCATCATATACCTCCATTTGGTAATGGAGATTTGAACGTGGTAGAGCTACATAATCAAGGTATTTTTGTTCTTCCTATTTTCCCTGGTATGAGTCAAGATCAGGTTGAGTTTGTTTTAGAAAGTGATAAAAATTGGGCCATTTTGATGATGACTTTTGGTGCAGGTAATGTGCCAATGCAACCTTGGTTTATTGATGCTATAAAAAATGCCACTGCCAAAAACAAAGTGGTGGTTAATGTGACGCAATGCATGAAAGGTAAGGTAAATATGAGCTTGTATAAAAATGGGCAAATATTAGAGTCTATTGGAGTCATTGGAGGAAGTGATATTACCTCTGAAGCAGCCATTGCCAAACTGATGTATTTGAAAGAAAAGACCGATTCTGTAGAAAAGATAAAGGAACAATTTGGAATCTCATTGAGAGGTGAAATGACCGTGTAAATGAAGAAAAAAATCAAAAATAAAACGGAAACTAAAGTAGTTGAAGACTCAAAGGTGAAAACTCCTCAACTGGTCGAGACCAAAAAATGGAAAATAGTATTATTCCTCCTAGGGTTCCTTTTGTATGCCAACACCACAAAGTTTGAATATGCCCTTGATGATAAAATTGTAATCACTGCCAATCAATTAACTACTCAAGGTTTTGGTGGTGCTTTTGATCATTTCTTTTACGACTCAATGGACGGCTTTTGGGCTACCCAATACGGAGTAGATGTAGCTGACCTAAATAAGGATGCTTTGGTGGCTGGAGGAAGATATCGTCCTTTATCTTTATTTACTTACGCCATTGAATGGGAGTTTTTTGGTGAAAAACCCGGTATTAGTCATTTTATTAATGCCTTGTTATATGGATTAACGGGTTTGATCTTATTTATAGTATTAAGCAAACTGTTTCCAGTACGAGAAGGACCTATTTATAAAAGTATTGCCTTTTGGGTGACAGTAATATTTTTAGTTCATCCACTACACGTGGAGGTGGTGGCAAACATTAAAAGTCGCGATGAGATTTTAAGTGTGCTCTTTGGATTATGGGCTATAGATTTCATTTTAAAATATTCGGAGAATAAAGATTTTAAAATGCTGGTTTACTCCAGTTTGTTTTTGTTTGTTTCCTTAATGTCGAAAGAAACCACCATTGCCTTTGTGGCATTAGGTCCGCTTACCCTATACTTTTTTGATAAGGGTGATAAATTGGTTTGGCGTAATTCCTTTTTGGCTCTTTTGGTTGGAGGTGTTGGGTATACGCTCATTCGTTATATGGTCATTGGTTCTTCCGAATCGGGTATTGTGGATGAGGTAATGAATAATCCGTTTTTAAATGCTACGGAAGGCGAAAGTTCGCAACAATATTTTTGATTTTAACGGCTTATGTGAAATTGCTTTTTGTTCCTGCTCCCTTAACACACGATTATTACCCTTATCACTTACCATTTTTACCTGCGGAAGAACACTATGCAACTTGGTCTAATATTTCGGCTATCATTGGAGTGATGCTTATATTGGTTATGTTGTGGGTAGCCATAAAAAGTTTCAAGAATAAAAGTATTTACGGTTACGTGGCTTTATTCTTTTTAGGTACCTCTATTCTGATCTCTAATCTGTTTTTTCCAATCGGGGTTTTCATGAATGAGCGTTTTATGTATGCCCCAAGTATCGCATTCGCCATGTTGTTAGTGTATGTTTTACTGGAAGAGTTACCTGAACGTTTTAAGGGATTTAAAGTTCAGAACTCCTATTATATTTTGGGAGGGATTGCCGTAGTTTTTGCTGTGTTGAGCTTTAACAGAACCCATGCATGGAAGAACGACAAAAGTTTAGCGTTAACGGATGTAGAGGTTTCTTTAGGAAGTGCGAAAGTTAAAATGGCAGCGGCCGATGCTTTGCTACAAGAATTGCCATCCGTTACAAACCAAGAAGAACGACAAGAAATTATTAATGAATGTTACCAATATTTAAGTGAGTCATTAGAAATCTATCCAGAATATTTCCCTCCATTAGACCTACTAGGAAGGATGTATTTTGAGGCGGGTAATTATAATGAGTCCATACGGTTTTACGAGTTGTGTATTCAACGAAAACCCAATAATGTGCAATTCGTTGAGAATATATTTATAATAGGTAATAAGCATCTGACACTTGGTAATTATCAAGATGCATTTAATGCATTTCAAAAAGCTTTAGAGTATCAACCTAATTCAAAAAAGTACTTGCTCGCAATTGCTCAGGTAGCAGCAAAAGATTTGAATAATCCTTCTATGGGCTTGCCTTATATGGAACGTGCTTATACTAATTACCCAAATGATATAGAAGTAGCAGAGAAGATGGCAATAACTTACGCGATGTTAGGAAGGTTTTCTCAAGCAATTGAGATTTTAACACCTATTTATGAAGCAAATCGAACAAATGCAAGCGTGGTTAAAAATTTAGGGATTTCATATTATCAAATGGGTGATATTCAGAGAGGTAGCGAGTTGATGAATTTAGCGAGTCAATTAGAGCAGGAGAAAAACTAACTTTTAATGTCACTTTTACGTTAAGAAAGTACAAAAGCATTGTATTTCCCGTACATATTTTAGGGGAAAAACGTATAATTGCGTCCCGCTACAAATTAGGAGAATTGTACCTGCTTGTATAATTTAAAAAAATTGTAGTTTAGTGGCCGTCTTGTATGTGACTTGGCTGCGAAATAGGAGAGGTGGCTGAGTGGCTGAAGGTGCGCGCCTGGAAAGCGTGTGTACTCGCAAGGGTACCGAGGGTTCGAATCCCTCTCTCTCCGCTGAATTAGTAAACAATTGTAATTTTAAATAGAAAGTAAGAATAATTAAATCTAATAAATCATGAGAAAATTTCTAGCCATAATGGCTGTTACAGGAGTACTTACATTTGGAATATCAAATGTAGTTGTTGCGGATGATGATAGTACATCTACCGAAATGGTAGAGGATACTACTCAATATGAAAGCGCAAATGAAGTTGTTGAAGAGGAGGCCGCTCCTGAGGCTGCACCTGCAGCAGTGGAAGAAGCTCCAGAGGTAGAAAAAACTTTCCACCAAACAGTGAAACAAAAATTCATCGAAGGTGATGCAGGTTTCATGTCATTCGTTGCTATATCTCTTATCTTAGGTTTAGCTATCGTAATTGAAAGAGTGATTTACCTTTCTATGTCTACCTCAAACACTTCTAAGTTAGTGAATGATGTGGAAACGGCTTTAAACACTGGAGGTGTGGATGCAGCTAAAGAAGTATGTAGAAATACTGCTGGTCCTGTGGCGAGTATCTTTTATCAAGGCCTAGATCGTTACGAAGAAGGAATTGAAATGGTTGAAAAATCGGTTATCGCTTATGGTGGTGTTCAGGTTGGACAGTTAGAAAAGAACGTTTCTTGGATTTCATTATTTATTGCTTTGGCTCCGATGTTAGGTTTCTTCGGAACGGTAATTGGTATGATTTCTGCCTTTGATGCAATTGCTGCAGCAAACAATATTTCTCCTGCAATTGTAGCAGTAGGTATTGGTCAGGCATTGATTACAACGGTTTCTGGTCTTTTAGTAGCGATGGTACTTCAAGTATTTTATAACTACATCGTATCAAAAATCGATTCTATTACAAACGATATGGAAGATGCTTCAATTTCTTTAATTGACATCTTGGTAAAATACCAACATAACAACAAATAAGATTGTAATTTATGAAAGATAAAATTGCATCTATATCAATGATCGCCCTCATAGTGGTAGGAGTAATCCTATTCATTATGTCGATGACAGGGAATGTGGATCCAATCTTATACGGTTCGTACGTATATTTTGGAATCGGCATTTTGGTTACCATTATTGCTAGTGCGGTAGGCCTTATGGCAAACCCTGGCTCTATTAAAGGTATGTTAATTGGATTAGTAAGTATGGCAGTTGTCCTTTTATTAGGATATATGTTAGCTGACGGCTCTGATAACACATCTTTTCCAGTTGAAATTAGTGAAGGAATGTCTCGTTTTTCAGGTATGTTATTGTACTCCATCTACATTTTGTTTGGAGCGTCTGTAGCTACTTTGATTTTCGCGAGAGTATACAGTTTAATGCGATAATTGAAGTATGGCTAAAAGAGATGCGCCAGAAATTAATGCGGGGTCGATGGCTGATATCGCCTTCCTATTATTAGTTTTCTTCTTGGTTACTACCACGATGGATTCTGATATGGGAATGATGCGTAAGTTGCCACCAACATTGCCGCCAGACATGCCAAAACCGCCACCGATTAAAGATCGTAACGTATTTGTTGTATTAGCAAATTCAAATGATCAATTGTTAGTGGAAGGGGAGTTAATGGATATATCTCAATTGAAGGAAGCCGCTAAAGAGTTTATCGAAAACCCGATGAACGTGGAAACACTTCCAGAAAAGAAACCAACGGAAATTCCATTATTTGGAACACGTCAGGTTTCTAAACAGGTAATTTCATTACAAAACGATAACGGAACGTCTTACGAATTATATATTCAAGTTCAGAACGAACTCGCTGCTGCGTACAATGAGCTACGTGATCAGTTAGCTAGAGATGAATTTGGAGTGTCATATCAAGATTTGATTGACAAAAAGGAGAAGGCTAAAATCAAAGCTATTAAACGTGTTTTTCCGCAGAGAATATCTGAGGCAGAACCTAAAGATGTAGGAAACTAATATGGCTAGTAAGTTTAAAAAAGATGACGGAAAAGGGGATCCAGCTATCTCTACCGCTTCACTACCGGATATTGTATTTATGCTTTTATTCTTTTTCATGGTAACCACGGTTATGCGTGAGGTAGACTTAAAGGTGAATGTAGTAGTTCCATCGGCAACTGAAATTCAAAAGTTCAAGAACAAGTCTTTAGTAACGTATATTTACATTGGTTCTCCAACGGAAAAGAAATTAGGTACAAGTTCTCGTATTCAATTAGGTGATGCTTATGCAGAAGTGAAAGATGTGGGTGCTTATATTGAAACTAGACGTGGGGAACATGATGAAGCTGAGGTTCCATTGTTGGTTACTGCTTTTAAAGTAGATCGTGAAACTAAAATGGGAATTGTAACTGAGGTAAAACAAGAGTTACGTAAGGTTTCTGCACTTAAGATTAGTTATTCAACCGTAGAAGGATTAGCGTCTAACTAAGTTGGATTCAAAATATTCAAAAAGGAAGGGTAGCATTTGCTACCCTTTTTTTATGGCTTAGATTTTGCTCTGTACTTGAAAAATTTAATGCTATGAAAAACGTATCCCCCCCTCAAATTAATGCCGGATCTATGGCAGACATTGCCTTTTTGTTATTAGTATTCTTTTTAGTGGTAACCACCATTGATGCGGATGCCGGTATGTTTCGAAAATTAGCTTCTATGGATGAAGTTGAATCACAAAAAATTCATGAGCGAAACATCTTAAATGTATGGGTAAACAAAGAAGATAAAATCATGATAGATGGAAAAGAAGTGGAACTTTTTCAGGTCTATGATATTGCCACCAATTTTATTGAGAATCCTAAAAACGATGTTCTTTTACCTCAAAAAGAATGGAAGACTATTCCAGTACTTGGAGAGCGCGAAGTTTCCAAACAGGTGATCTCTATTCAAAACGATGAAAGCACGTCATACGGTCAATATATTGCTGTACAGAATGAGTTGGCTCGAGCCTATAATCATTTGCGCGACCAGTTAAGTGAACAGGAGTTTCAAATGACTTTTGAGGAACTGAAAAAAACTGGAGCTATTGAAAAGGCAAATGCAATAAAGACCATATACCCAATGCGCATTTCCGAAGCATTGCCTATTGTTTCTACGAATTAAAGAGTTTGTTCTTTTGGGCGTATAGAGTAGTGATAGCTAACAAGAATGCTGTCGTAGCAAAAAGGATTAGGCTTAAATCTGGCTCTTCTGTTTCTATGGCCTGTTCGGATGTTCCGTAAATGACCACAAGAGTTAAAGCTAAGCCATTATTTACAAAATGTGCGGCAATGGCGGTCCAAAGGTTTTTGGAGTAATAGTAGAAATAGCCGAATATCATGCCCAAAAGTAAACGTGGTACAAACCCTAAAAACTGGAGGTGAAATGCGCTAAAAAATACTGCGGTAAGAAGGATGGCTACATGAGGGTTTTGTAGCCAAATACCAAGTTGTTTTTGAATAATTCCTCTAAAAATAAGTTCTTCTCCCACCGCAGGAAGAATTACAATCATTAGGATATTGATTAATATATCCGGAGTTGCGTTCATTTGCAACATGACCTCCATTAATAAATCATTTTTGGATTGTGCTTCTCGCATCCATTCTTCTACAAAACCTAGGAACTCAGGTAAATGCCATTGGGCATTGTAATAGCCAAGGAGGTTAATGAAAGGAATACAAAATAACGTTAATACCAATACCCAAAATAGAGCCTTAAGGTTTGGAGAAAATGCGATGCCTAATTCATATTTAGCCGGAGGTGAAATAAGTCTACCAAAAGCCCATGCCGGAAGAATGAAAAGCCCTATTTGAGAAAACATTTGTAAAACTTTTGCAGCCACAACAACCGATGGTGAAGTCTCTAGATTTAGATAGGATAATTCTGAAAGCGTATAGCCCCAAGTAGTTTCGTTAATGGCATAAAACAATCCCATGCTTATTAAGGTACCGGTAATCATGAGTCCACCTAAAAAAATGAGACGTTCAAATGGCGATAAATAGCCGAAATTATTTTTAAGTGGCATACAGAATTGTTTGTTGTAAATTTGCGGCTTCAAAGAAACCAAAAATCGTGGTAAAAATAGATAAATTAGAGCTGGGTGAATTCCCTTTATTGTTGGCACCGATGGAAGATGTGAGTGATCCACCTTTCCGCGCAATGTGTAAGGAATTAGGAGCCGATTTAATGTATTCTGAGTTTATTTCAACTGAAGGACTGATTCGTGACGCTGTAAAGAGTCGCGAGAAGCTGGATATTTACCCAGAGGAACGTCCGGTGGGAATTCAGATTTTTGGTCATAATAAAGATTCTATGATGCAATCGGCAGAGATTGTGGAATCGGTTCATCCCGAATTATTGGACATCAACTTTGGCTGTCCCGTAAAAAAAGTAGTTTCTAAAGGTGCAGGTGCCGGTATTTTGCAAAACATTCCGTTAATGGAAGAGTTGACCAAAGCGGTGGTGGACGCTACAAAACTCCCGGTAACTGTTAAAACGCGGTTGGGCTGGGATGATGATACCAAAAGTATTGTGAGTACGGCTGAGCGACTTCAAGATGTGGGAATCAAAGCAATTTCTATTCACGGGCGTACGCGTAAACAAATGTATAAGGGTGAGGCCGATTGGAGTTTGATTGCAGATGTGAAGAATAACCAGCGCATGAACATTCCTGTTTTTGGTAATGGAGACATTGATTCTCCTGAAAAAGCGGTGGAATACAAAGAACGTTACGGTGTAGATGGAATCATGATTGGTCGAGCGGCTATTGGATACCCTTGGATTTTTAATGAAATCAAACATTACATGGCTACGGGTGAGCATCTAGACCCTCCAACAATTTCAGAACGTGTACGAGTAGCTAAAAGACACCTAGAGTTGTCTTTAGATTGGAAAGGTGAACGCAGAGGAATTGTAGAAATGAGACGTCATTATACCAATTACTTTAGAGGTGTAGCCCATTTCAAAGAAATTAGAAAAGTGCTAGTTCAGTCTGAAAACCCAAATGAGCTTTTTGATACGCTAGAAATGATTGCGCGAAAAGGTAATTCGGGTGAATTAAGAATGATGAAAACGCTTTAAAAGCTCCATTTTAATCGTAAGAACACTCCGTTCCCTTGGTTCACAAATTCTCGTTGAATGTTGTCGCCCCAAAATAGTTGGCCAACTAGATCAATATCCCAATTTGATTTTATGCTGTAAGTTACCGTAGGAAAGAATATGAGCCAATTCACACCAAAACCATAAAACCCCCCTAGGTTTGCGGAGAAAACAGGACTGAATGGTTTCGCGAAATTTAAAAACACCGTGTGTTTATTAGGCATCATGGTTTTTGCATCCGGTGTAAAAGTATTTAGAGATAGGGCACTTTGAGGTACGTTGGTCCCTCCAGAATTTAGAAGGTACGAAATCATTCCTGTCCATCCTTTTTTGAAACCGTATTCTAAAGTAGTGGAGAAACTCAAAATTCCTGTTGCGCTAGATAAGCTATCATAAGGTATAAAGTAGGTTCCTTCCCCTTTAAAACCTGCTTGTTTTATGTTTCCAGCCCATCCCGTACCTAAAGCTAAATCTTTTTGATACTTACCGGCTAAAAACTGAATATCATACGTATGCGTATTGAATTTGTATTTGATGGCGGCCGTATTATTTACGGGATCTTCCGCCCATTTATAGGCCACGTCAAAAGAGCTCATTTCTCCTACAAAATATTGAACACGGACCGCGTCAGAGCCAGGGCGTTCCTCGTAGTCAAAATCTAAGTAATTTAGGGCATTAAATAAATCATTTGGGTTCCATACGGTATTTAGTCCCCAATTAACTCGTTGTCTACCCACTCTAACTTCTAGGTTGCCCTTGGTGTAATCTAGCCACAATCTATCTATAATAGAGTTAATGACCAAAGAGTTTCCCGAAACCCATGTACTTTCTAAATTCAAAACCCCGTCATATGCTTTAAGTTGCTCGGCATAATCCTTTCCAGTAAGAGTACCCGCTACAATTCCAGCTTTGGTGATTTCTCCATAAAATGCTCTAATTCTGGCTCCTGCGCCAAAGGTGAAATTCTTGGGCAACGTAATCTTTAGGTTCAATCGGTTATGAATCAAGTTGTCCGTTAAAATGGTATCTGCATTTTGAATTAGATTGGTTTGCATGTATTTCAAGTATCCACCAAAACGGATGTTGTCTTTTAGTTTGTACTTTTCTTGGGTTTGACCCGAAAGCGAAACAAGAGCAATGCAAATGAGGAGAAGGAGCTTTTTCATGGTTTTACTTTACAGTAACATCGTCTACAATTTTACCATCATCTAAATGCACAATTCGTTTTGCACGGTCAATAACTCTTTGGTCATGCGTAGAAAAAACAAAAGTAATTCCTTCTTCTTCATTCAACTTTGCCATGATGCTGTCTCTTATACACATTCCGAGCCCACGAGA
>OLHJ01000298.1_pt1 | contig 16540 bp, 24 predicted proteins | sample 1609491 | NCBI WGS metagenome assembly OLHJ01 (sample SAMN05416861, study PRJEB24817) | seawater metagenome | isolation source: Sea water | place: Canada:Atlantic | collected 2013-11
GCCTTTTAGTGTACCAACACTACCTGTAACAGAAACACTGTTAAGCTTTTCAGATGGGTTTTCTGAAACAGTATTTACAGAGCCGGTAGCTGTAACGCCAACAATGCTGGATGCACTGTAGCCTTTTAGTGTACCAACACTACCTGTAACAGAAACACTGTTAAGCTTTTCAGATACGTTTTTTGAAACAGTGTTTACACTACCGCTTGCACTAATTCCCGTTAATGCTACGGATAAATTTATTTGGCCGTATTCAGATAAACCAAATAAACCAGAACCATAGCGAGCCGATTGTGCAATAATAGCCATATACTAGCTATTTATTAAGCAATACGGATAACGGCGTTTGACGCGTCTGCGGCAGGAAATTCAATAGTAAGATCACCAGCAGTAGCAGCCACTGTACCACCAAAATCAATAACGCAAATTGCTTTATTAGATTCAGTAGCATTATAAATAATACAACCTGTTGCAGCAACCGTTACATTAGAAAAAACTTCATCTGCAAAATCTACAATAGCTGTAGAGCCGGATAAAGCAATAGAAGCAGAGTCTAAAACATTTCCGCCCGCACTGTAGTTAGTGCCAGATGCTTCATCACTAGCACCTGTAACATTTGAATAATTTGTTGTGCTTGCATTATACGTACCTGAATGGGATACTTTAATTAAAGCAAGTTTAATACTGTCGGAGTCTAAATCGTGTAAACCCCCTAAAACTTCCGTTTTAAAAGAGTTGCACATTGCTGTAGTAATAGCCATATTTTTTACCTTTTAAATAAGAGTAGAGGACTGGAAGTATAAACCTCCAGCCCCCATACTTAATTAGCTTACGCTAGAGTGTCACGATCAACTTCGTCCGCGCCAACGACACCGATGTCAGAAACATCCATAATCATTGCCCACACACGAATCTTACCCGTAGTCAGGGCCGTACCTGACTGCGTAATAAGCTTAACGTCAATAGTGTCGTCTGCAACACACACAAGAGGTTGGAACGCAGCAGCGTTCTGCGAGTATGTGCCAGCAGCAGTACCACTGTCGCCATCAAAACCGTCAACAAAGCAATCAACGTCAACACCTGTACCCAGATCAAAAGTCATAGTTCCTGCCGAAGAAGCAACTACAACCTCAACACCTGCGTTCATAATAACAGAACCAGCAGGAACTGAAATTACAGGAATGACATCGTTGGCAGCAAGTGCGCTACCTTTATCAGAAAGTGCTACAGCATAATCAAGTTCATGCTGTACCATATAGATGCCGCGACCACGAGCGTCGTTGCCACGAGCAGCTAGAAGAGTGTTATCGCCTAAAGCCATTTTTCATCACTCCTTATACTAAGCAAATTTTGGCATTAACAAGAGCTTCGGGACGAAGAATCTTGCGGCCATATAGGTGCATACCACGAACAACATCAGCAAAGCTATCTGGATCACGATAGGTTTCTGTCTTGTTGATCTGTTCGGCAGTAGCTACGGCTGAAGAGTGCCCTGCAACAACAAGACCGTAATTGGTTGCATTGGTGCCGCCTGTTGTGGAGGAACCTGTACCAACTGAAGGTAGGTTGTTAGAGACATATACTTTAAAGCCGAGAAGGTTGTTAAGTACTAGACCATTAGTTAGACCAGAACCACCAAAATCACTATTGAATAGTCTGGAGTCTTCATCCTGAAGAATTTCCTTAAAGACTGGATCAATAACAATCCAACGACCATTCGAGTCAACATTCTGTTGGTCAAGCTTACGAGCCATACGAGAAATAATCTGAATAGCATAAGCATTACCAGAACCAACTACTGCGCCGTCATTACCAGCACGAGCCTTAATACCAATAGCACTACCACCAGAACCGCCAAAATCGTCGGCTTCAAGTTTCATGCTAGAAAGTAGTTCGTCTGTGCCAGCAGTTGCAACAGCAACTTCACCGTTAACAGTGGTGTTAACAGCACTAGCAACACTGTGCAGTGCAGACTGCTTAAAGCCACAAAGATAACCAAGAACTTCTTGGTCATACTGATCCGATAGGCGGAAAGCCGCACGATCAGAAGCTAGTGACTGGAAGTTGACATGAGAATGTGCTTCTTCAATGTCGTCAACCTTAAAAGCAAAGTAGTTAGACTTATCAACCGTGAGGCTGAAGTCTTCATCGTCTAGGTCTTGAGGTGTAATAACGGTGCCACGAGTGTACGCTTTAACGGAGATTTCAGGCTCCTTAATAATGCGAACGGTGTCACCCATATTAGCAATTTCACCAAAATAATCAGAGTTGGTGATCTCTTCACATACAGATGACTTACGGAACGCAAGCTGCACCTGCTTAGAATAAATTACAGGACTAAATGCACCATTAGGTAGGTTGCCGTGTCCTGCTGCTGCTGAAAATGCCATAACATTAACTCCTTTAAACAGCTTTCAGATGCTAACTCCAAACTTCCTGTAGAGGCTAATTAAAATAGGTGCGCTTAAAAATACATTTGGCCTAACGTATTATTAACGGGCTACTCGCTTTAGGTAAGTCTATAGATAAAATTGTAGTTGCTAAGGTGTATAAACTACACCAAAATAGTGGGTAGGCTAATGCGGCCACTTATTTTGATATAGTTATATACGAATATTTATTAATGTCAACTAGTATTAACGTGCTGAACCAGAAAGATCATATACAAACTTTCCTGAACGGATAGCTTCCATAATAGTATCTTGATTCTTTTCGTATTGTGTAGCTGACATCTTCTGAACGTCTGATTCTCTAATGACGCCGGAAGTATCTTCGGCTGTAGGCCGATTACGTGTGGCACGGGTATCTACCATTTCAGCAGCGTCACTAGAACGCTTGCTTTTCTTTTTGGTACTAATACCTTTGTCTGCCTTATATAAATCAATGGCTCTGGCTGCTGATTTAGCATCATCGTCATTGTCGTACAGAGCTTGTTGAATCCAACGGGGTTGTTCTTCTGCCCACGTGTGGAAGTCATCATCCTGCCTGATCTCATCGAAGTCTGGGTGTAACTGTAGTAAAACAGTTTCTGCCTTCTGACGCTCTGCGTCTTCTTGCATCTTATTAATTTTAGTTACACGCTCTTCTAATTCTGTGGATTGTTCTCTTGCTTTCTTAATTGCAATAGTTTCTACGATGGCTGCTACGTCTGGATACTTAGACATCCACACATCAATTTCATCGTCTGACTTAGGTAGCTTCATCTCCTTTTTAGTGGCAGACGTAAGCTGCTCCTTCAAGCCAGTAATTTGAGATTGCAGGTCTTCCTGCTGTTTCTGCGTGTGTCTACGTAAGTCACCATATCTTTTTTTAAATGAACGCTCTTCAGCGGTAGTGGGTTCTGCTTCTTGTTCTTCTTCTTCTTCGGACACTTCACCCTTTTGTACGCGAAGCATTTCTTCTAGTTCTTCTTCGTCTTTCTTAATGCGTTCCGAATTGGAATACGGACGACTAATAAAGGCTTTCTTTTCTTCTACCTGTACGGTATCTACTTCAGACATTATATTTCTTTCTCTGGGGCCACCGTAGCCTACTGTGTAGGGGGATGAGTAGCCAGCAAATTAGTCTGTTTAAGTGTGACTATCACTATCGGGAACCTAAGCCCCCTCTTTTCTTTTTCTTTCTTCCACCTCTTCGTTTTTTACGCTCGATTAAGCCTCCTTTAGCTATACCTAAACCCCCTTCATCTTGAGAGTCTCCACCATCGTTACCCGGACCATCTTGACCCGATGGACCACCGTGTTCCTCATCACCACCGACATCTGGGCTTGGACCATCAACGCTGCCTTCATTTTGACCGCCCGGACCACCTGCATGACCTTCTGATCCAGAGGGATCTGGATCGGCAGCAGTACCATCACCCGTACCATCACCACCATATTCACCTGTGGCACCATCACCATCTGTAAATTCTTCTTCTTCTTCTTCTTTAGTTGGTGCCACTTTAGATACACTACCACCTAATTCTGCGTAAGATCGTAATTCAAAAGGACTATCAATTTCAATAAAGTCTTCAGGTACTTCTTGTTGTGCAAGACCTTCCATAGTAAAGATTTGATGAATGGTGCCTGTCGGGTCCATAAAGTATTTAGTACTAAATGCCCCTACACCCGTGCTTCCTACAAGTTGACCTAAACCCTGTGAGTCAGATAACTTAGCTTCTCTACCTGTGTCTGGTACAAGAGGAGTAGTACCAAACGGAATAGTATTAGCTGTTCCCGCTGTGGATGGTGGAATAGACATACCACCCGTCATATTAGGCGTGGTCATATTGCCGCCTTCAGCAAAGTTTCTAACTAGCGCACCATTAGCAGCTTCAATTTCTGCTTCTTCACCGCCTTCTAAGTTTTCTAAGTCGTCAGGTTCAATAACCTCAATATCCTCAACCGTAAAAGGTGGGCCACCCGCATTAAATAGTGCGTCGTCTGGTAGTGTTTGTCCTTCTTCTGTACCAAATTGACCCATAGCCTCCATTTTCTTGTAGCCCATTTTAGCTTCATCTCGAAGCTTCATAAAATGCTCAACACCAAAATAACGAACAACGTCAGCAGGAACTACCATCTCACCTTCACTAAGCATAGCAGGCTGGTCATCACGTACTTCTTTTTCTGTGCTACCTAAAGGTACGTCATTGCCTGATACGGGATCAACCTGACCACCCTCTTCAAATAATTCCATTTGTTTTTCTAACATATTAATCCCTCTTAACTATATTATCCAAAGACTTTAATTTTCTAAGGGCTTGAATGTAGCCCTGCGCTCTTTGTACACCAACAGAACACTCAGATTGTTCTAACACTTTATGCTGTTGTTCTATATGATAATCTAAGTATTCTACAAAATTAGACCACAGGTGGGGGTTGCTGACCAGCGCTTTGAGGCGCTCCGCCTTCTGTTGGCTGTTGTTGTTCATTACCTGAGAATCCCTGTTCTTGTGGTCCGGGTGCCATACCTACACCAATGTTTCCGCCGCCTGCACCCGTTGGGTCTTGAGGATTAGCTCCTGCTGGAGCGCCCTGCTGTGGCGGTGGTGGCTGAGTTGCTTGCCACGCCTTCATCATCTCTGCCTGAATGGCTGCGTCACCCATATTGTTGACAACCTTTTCAGGATCAAGATCAAGCGATCTGGCAATCTCAGTGATAATATAATCCATTTTTGCAAAAGGTGCAAGTGCTGGATTGCTAGTAACTTGAATAAATTGCATGAGGCGTTGACTACGTACTTCATTAGCCATCAGACTTTCTGTACCACGTGCCTTAACTTCAAGATCACCCTTAATATCTTTCTCAAAAGAGAACTGCATATTAAACTGGAATAGACCGTCACCAAGAGGCTTTAGTAGGTAGTCGTCTACATTCTTAATGACATTCTTAATGCTGCCTGCTGCTGCACCCATAAGCATACTAATGCCACTAGCGGTTCTACCTACACCCGACACACCCGTTTGTCCGTGCGCGAAAGAAGGAAAGCCTGTGCTTTCATCAGCAAGCTGCCTAGCTTTATCAAATAGCTGTAGGTTTTCACCGGCAACATTTGGAAACTTAGTACCAAAGACTGCCTGTCCGGGCGCACCACCCTGACGACGAAACACTTTACCGGGATAAACACTGAGGTCTTGACCCGGAGTTAGATTAGTTTCGTCTACTTCAATAAGAAGATTACCAGACAACACAGCATTATCTACTGCCATTCTCATAAAACCGTTCATAAGAATTTGTGTGTCTTCCATATTCTCCGCAATACCTACACCAAAGAAGCTGTATGGATTTAGTTCATATGGTGCTGCCATATATGGAATACGTACAGGCTTAAAGGGATTAATTACAAGACGAATAACTTGACCATTAACTGTCCAGATATTAGCTTGCACTTGATCTGCATCTGCAAATTCTTCTGGGATATCAATATCTTCATCTTCAAGAAGGTCTGTACTAATAACACCCCAATATTCTAATACTTCAAAGCGGTCGATACTGTGTGCCTGTTCGTAGTCAGCCAGATCATCTTCCCACCACTCTTTTACGTAAGCTTCACCCTGCTCAATACATTGGTCAATGACGTTACCTCTAAAGAGAGGCCGCTTTTTAAGATTAATTAATTGGCTGCGGCTCATCTTATGACGCTCTACGACGTATTGAGCTTCTTCCATATTGTTTGCATCTGGGTCTGGATAGAAATTCCAAACACTTACGTGATTAATTTGAGGAACAGTTTTAATAGTTGGTGTGTATGTACCCTCATCGTCCCAGTTTGCATATTCTTTATTTACAGCAAACGGACCCTTCAGTACTCCTGTACCAAATAGTGCCATTTCAAAAGATGTGCTGCGAAGATGTTTGGAAGCATTACATTCTTGTAATTGATCCATAACTTTTTTCTGCATTTTCTTTGCTGCAACCATAGCAGGATGAAACGTAATACCTGACGGCGTTGTACCCGGACCTTTTTTAAGACCCTTTACACCCTGTAGTTTTTCTTCCATACCTGCAAGCATAAGAGAGCGTTCTGTAGAACCCGCAGGTAAGTCTGCACCATCACCCGCAAAACCATACGGGCTATCTTGTTCTACTGGGCCTTCTTCTTTAAGCTCATCAGGAAGTGAAGGATCAAAATGTACGGTTTCTTCTACACCTTCAGGTAATACTGTAGGATCAATAGTAATAGGAAAACGCTGATTTCCAAATAGTACATCTACAATTTGACCATAGGCTGCGAGTGTTTTAGTTTTAGTAACCTTAATAAAAACACGAGACTTTTCAGTTTCCATAAACTGCACATCAGGGCCATAAATGCCTCTGTAATTACGATAAGACTTCAGCCAACGCTGTTCTTCTGTATGCCTATACGTTTTAGCTTTTTCATACTTATCACTGACGTACCTAATAATAGGTGTATAGCCGTAGTCTACGTCTTCTACGCTATCTACATCGTCTGCTGCGATACCCATTTGTTCAATTAGGGAGTCATCTTCTTCAATAGCCATTTATAATTCCTTTAATATCCAAATACAGCATCGGCTGGTGTATGAGTATTTCTGGGCATCTGTGAATCAAATTCAAAAATACTAAAGCGTGGTCTTGACATTATACCGTAACGTAAAGCATCATACAAGTGATCTTCTGAGTGAGTATCAATATCTTCAGGGTTTTTCTTATCTATAGGCAGGGCAGGTAATTGAGATACCATATTTGTACAATTATTAAAAAAGATTAATCTGGGTTCTTCTGTAAATTCGTCTACCTGAAGCCTACGATGAACTTCGTTTTTACCCGCCACTCTACTGCCTTTACTGCGATCAGACGGTCTCCAACGACACCCTTTACTAATCATTTGTTCCGCCAAAGACGGCCCTGTATCGCCCCTCTTATGCCACAAAGAACTATCAAGAACACCATATCTAATGTTACCATCTTCTGCCTCTAGTTCTAATACCATATCAGCTAAGTCTGTAGCTAGTACTTTAGATACGTATAGCTCTCTGTATACGATTAGCTGTTCGTCTGGACTTACAGCAAACCATAACACGCCACTATATGAACCGTAGCCGTAATCACAAGCACGAAACTTAACCCAATTATTTGGTATGTCGAATGGCTCAACGACATGAAGGTTTCTATTAAATTCGGTAAATGCAGCACCTTCTTTAATGTCCCAATCGCCGTCTAGTAGTTGCCTTTTTTGCTGCTCCGGTAAAGAAAGAAGCATTGCTTCATAGTCACCGCTTTCGGCTAGATACGGATTATCCATTAGTTTAGCAGGTATAAACCTTCTTTTAAATAAAGGCTTTCCTGCTTTAGCATGACCTGCCGGATAGTTTAAGTCTTCACCTGTTTCAATATTAGTAGCTACAAATCTGCTGTTTGGTGGTGCAGGATCAAGAAACATTTTCTTAACCCAATGATGCCCTCTGCCGCCCGGATTGGTTGTAGCCCGCATGTATACAGGTAAATCAGGAGCAGTGGACCGTAAACGAGATCGCATGTAGTCCCACGCATAAGGTGTGGCCCACTGAGTCAACTCATCAAAGCCTATCCAACTAAATGCTAGACCCTGATAACGCAATACGTCTTCATCTCTATCCAGATAAGACATCCACAATCGCGCACCGGAAGGCGCAGTCCACTGCATCTTTCTTTCGGACCATTTAATGCCCGGAACTGCTTTAGGATACATCTCTTGAGACTTAAAAATAAGCTCTCTAAGTTCTTCTGTTGTATGTCTAAGCAATAGCCCACTAAAGTCGGGGTGGGAAAAATAACGTACTGGGTCAGCTAACATAGCAAAAGACTTGCCACCGCCTGCTGCACCACCATATAGTACTTCTCGTTCTGCTGCCTCTAAAAACTCTGTTTGTGGGCCATCATTAGGTTTAAATACAGCGTTTTGTTCTACAGATTCAGGTGTTTGGTGTGCTACAGAAGACTCAATCTTTTGTGGGTTCTTCAGTAGCTCCGCTGCGTGTAACGTCTGTTCGGGCGTCGAGTCTTTCGTTTTCGAGTTCTTCCGCTTTGGCGAGCGTCTCTTCGACATACGCTGCCCACTTGCGGAGGCTATTAGCTTTGTTTTTACGCTTTCGCTCATTTCTTACCCGTTTCATTAATCCTACGTGTGATATGTAGCGACCCGTTCTTGTGCTTAACCAATTGGATACTTCTCTGTAAGAATATTTCTTTAAATGTTTCTTTGCTTCTGCCAGTGTGTTTAATTCAGTTTCAATAGGAAGTAAAACTTTATCGTCATCTTCATCTAATTCATAGCCAAACGGTATTGTTCTAGCTATACGTGGCAGAGGAATCCACTCTCCGTCTTCTTTAACATCAAGTGGTTGAGGTAATTTCCAGCTTCCAATACTACGTTGTAATGCTTTAGTCGTCATCGTCCTCAATTACCGCTTTAGGTGGTAGGATAAATACGCCACCTGAACTTTCTACTTGCATTTTTTCTGACTTAATAATGCCGCTTCTATCTAGTAGGTCTTTAGCAGCGTTAAGTTTGTCACGGATACCTAACTCGGTAGGGTCGTCAATACCAGAAATAATAGCATAAGCAGCTTTAGGGGCGTTATGTGCCATAAAGTTTTTAGTGGCTTCAATAATCTCATCCTTAATTCCTGCCGTAATTTCTGACAAGACGGTGTTAGGTGAGTATCCAGCCAATTGTTTAGCTGCATATAGATCACCTCTAGCATCACCAAATAAAACATTGATAAAAGTTTGTTGCTTTTCTGTTAAGTTTTTAGCCATTACGCCACGCCCTTTTTATGCTTCTGACTTTTAGGCGGACTCTTCGTACTGCCGCCTTTACCGGACCAAAAAACTTTATTCGCCCAATACGCCGCAGACGTTGGGCCTTTTGCAATATTCTTGCCGTGACGCGCTTTAAAAGATTTACGGGCTTCAGGAGAATAGTTATGACCCATCTTTTGATCGCCAAAGCGTATGATTTTAATGTTTCCATCGTCCCTCACTGCAACAATAGCTTTTTTTGTAGGGTGTTTAGGTGTGCGCTTAGGTTTATTTAAACCCGATAAACCGTACCGCTCTAACTTTGCTTTTTCTGATTTATCTAAAGCCACTTAATATCCCCAAATTATACATAGTATTTTATGTTTGTCAACTATTACTTACCAAATAGTTTAGTAGCACCTCTAATACCAAAGCTGGCAGCAACTACGCAGCCTAAAGAGTATTGATACCACTCAGGCATAGACTGTAGTTGCTCAAAGCCCCGCTGTACGATGTTTTCCATACCCGGAACAAAAGCTAGAATCATTGGTACACTAAAGATAATTGTAAGATATTCATCTTTCCAGCTACTTTTAGTGCCTTCAGCCATAATACGCTCCCACCCACTTTCGTGTGTGGCTGCTTCTACCATTACAGTAGCTTTAGCTTGTGCTTCCGCTACCTTCATAGCGGTTTTAGCCTTCTTTTCTTCTACACTACCCTGTAGCCACGTACCTACAAGCCCAGCTACGGGACCAATTAGAGCGCCGATCATAGTGGTTGTCCTTTACCTTTAACGATAATAGCAATCTTTTGACACGTAGCGTGCCAACCTCTATACTCGTTGTCTTTTAAGCCTTTTTCTAAAAGAGGTACAACCTCTTCATACGGTGGGCATTCTTGTACCATACCAGACTTTACATTATAATCACCGTTATTAAGCATAATAATAATTGTAAACAGCAATGCTTCTACAAATTGTTGGTTCATAATAAGTCCCTACTTTGTGCTTTTACTAGCACGTACAATAGGAGGGCTAGATTTTTCTGAATTACCTAAATACAAGCCAAATGCGGCAGTAAGTGCGCCAGTCATAACACTAAGCATACCTGCTTGCTCCATAGTAGGAGTATCTAATGTCATAAACCACTCAATCACACGAAAATTCATAACAATTAAAGCTAACATCATAACACGTGGTATAATACGCCAACTGTCTAGCTGTTCTGCTTTCATTATCTACCCTGCCCCCTATATGATTGTTTTGCATTAGCTTGCCTACTATGCAAATTAGGTTTTTTAGCGTGTCTGTTTTTTCTACGGATACGCTTTTGTAGCGTAATAGTCTTTTCTAAAATCTTACGCACGGTACTTTCTTACTTTCTTTGCAATACCTTTAGGTTGTTTAACTACTTGTTTACCAGCAGCAGTACCTTTACGTTTAGCTGCTGTAGTTCTGGCGTATTCTGAAGGTGATAAGGCAGCAATAGCTTTTTTAGGTAGGTATCGCTCACCTGTTTTAGCAGATGGCTTACCAGACTTAGTTGTCCACTTTTGAGCCGTCCACTTTTTTAGGCTTTTCTGTGGTTTCTTTAGTGCCATTATCTAATACGTCCCTTATGACTAGCTGCTTAATAAACTTAGCCCCTATGACCTCTACAATAGTCTGATAACTAGACTTAATGTCTTGTTGCTGTAGCTGCATAGTCTTTTGGGCATCAATAAGCTTGACTACTATAGCCTCTAGTCTTTTATGTTTTTCATCTAAGTCTGAAGATAGCTCATTCTGTATCCAATTATTCTGCTTCCATATGAAATAACCAAAAGCTATTGTCATTGTAACAGGAATACCAAATGTTTCCAATATGCTTAGTACGTCCATTCATATTCCTCTCCAAAAATACAAATAAATGTTACGTTCTTTTAGGTTGTCTTCTCCTATTTACAGTTTTAGGAACTACCCTCAGATTAGAGCGTCTATTATCTCGTGGATTCATATTTTTATGATCCACTTCTTTGCCATCGCCCTTACGCACCACACCAGCTTTAGCTAAAGCATTACGAGCAGTATTTCTTGCTGCCCTGTTTTTCTTTTGGGCAGGAAGTTTACCGTGCGTGTCATACTCTTTGCGGTAGTTACGATTACGTGTAGGCGTAGGTTTACGTGGTACGCTCATATTAAGCTACTTCTTTTTTAGTCCGCCGCCGCGCATTTTTGCTACTGGCTTTTTCATTCCGCCGCGCATCATCTTTGCTGCTGCTGGCTTCTTGACTGCTCCGCCGCGCATCATTTTCTTTTTCATTGCTCTGGGTTTCATTGCCATTTCGTTTAGTCCTTCGGTTAATAACTAATTCCTGATACTCATCTTCAGGATAGACCTTATAGTAATCCAGCTTTTCTAACTTTAAGCTGGCGTCGTCTACTTGAGACAGTGACTGTATGAAGACCATACAGTATTCATCCTTTACGGAACTCTCCCAACTGTGTTCATACAGGAAATCTAATTCAGCTTCTTCTGCACCAAACTCAGGATGAAATCCCATAATGTGCAGGTCTTGTTTAGCTAGTATGCTATTACGTTGTTCACACCACGTACTGAACTCTTGCATATTCGGTATGGTAAAGGAAGCACATATTGTTAAATCATACGTGTTATCTGCAAATTCATTACACTGTCTTAGTGTCTCTTTGTATATATTTTTAGTTTCTACTATTTTCACTTTATCGTCTTGCCACGCTTTCTTTGCATAGGGGCAGGCAGGCAATCCATCTAAATGCTCGTTAGGAACTTCTAAGACGTTCATAGACCACTCACGCAGGTCATCCGCGATGGATGTAACCATTACGACTTGTAGCCGCCTCCAGCCTTCTTATATTCGCTCGCTAGTAATTGAGCTTTTCTAGCTGACCACTGCCCAGCTTTACCGCCTTTTGTACCAGCCTTAATTTTATTAAATAATCTTTTACGTAGGGTAGGTTTAGTGTAGTTACCCGCCTCATTAACACGAGACTTTGATTTAGGTTTAGCTTTAGCTGCCATTATGCACCTGTAAACGTAAACTGGGCAGGCTCTTCCTCTACAGACACCATAACTTCAAAGTCTGTTGGGTTAGCAGAAAAGGCAACGATCTTGTCACCAGCACTAAGAAAGAAGTAGCCCCCGTTTACTAGATTCAATAATGAACTAGCAGCCACAGAGGTTGTCTTAGCTACGTATATATAAGCATTAGCGGCTGCATTGTATACTTGTACACTGACGGTTCTTGCACTAGCTGAACTATTAGATATGTGTACAAAACGTACAGTACCCGTATAGTTCGGGGGGCAAGTATAAACTACGTCTGCACTGCCTGATGCAGAGGAAGACGTAAGTGTTAGGCCCGTTGTGTGGTACTTGTACGTATTTTGATTAGGCATGTTATAGTATTACTTTTCTCTTAGCTGATATGGTTTACCCATAAACTTAAAAGTTTTTCTCGGCGGCATACCACGTTTAATTAAGGATTTATTTTCATCCATTTTTTTCTTAAACAAAGCTTTAAATTCTGATAATTGTTTAGCTGATAGTTTTTTATCGTTATTATTTTTTACGAGTTTTTCTGCTATTGGTTTTGCAGCAGCTTTAGAAAGGCGGTTTTCACTCTTTGGCTTTGATAGTTGATTAATTGTTGCAGCAATTACACCAGCACCGACTACGGCTCCTCCTCCAACTACTGCTCCTTTTCTTTCCCCCGCTCTAACTGCTCTTGTCCCTTCAGCAGCAAGTTTAATTTGCTCCCCACCAGCTTTTTGTTTCTGTGTAAGTGGTTCACCTGTTTTAGCATTTTTTCCCTTAAGATCGCGGGAATGTCTGCGTCCCTGCGTTACTGCCCCCGTTACTAACTTTCTAGCTGCACTAGCTAAACTCATTATATTTTCCTTATTTCTTAAATAGTCCGCCTTTACGGAAATCCGTGTGGCCTTTTTTCTTATTAATTTTATTTACTTTAGCTGGCTTTGCCCGCTGACCTACCACCATACCCTTACTAGCAAAGCTTACCTGTAGTCTACCGCTGCTAGTTGGTGGCTTCATTTTTGTTACGGTTTCACCAGTACGGATTTTTCTTAGCGCTGTAGGTGATACAACATCAGAAAGCATATTTAAAAAACCAGACTTAGTAAGTGTTTGTCCGCCTACCCTTACAGAATTTCTGCCTGCCTCTATAGCTTTAAGACCAGCATCTATAACATCTGCTGTTAGTCTTTTAGGCCCACTGCCTGCTGTAGCAGCTTTACTTAGCATACTATAATTGGCTACACCTAACTTAGCTGGCTTTTTGCTTTTAACCTGATCTCCTAAAGACATTACTTAAACAAGCCTCCCTTACGGAAGTCTGTGTGACCCTTACGTGGGCGACTTACCAATGCACCTTTGTTAGCCTTAGCCTTTAAGTTTGTAATTTCAACCGCACCTCTACCTTTACCGTCTGCTGGTTTAACTCTAGTCTTAGGTTTTTCTTCGGACACAATTCGGGTGTTATATTTCTTACCTTTGTATGTAAAGACGTGTGTTAGTTCATCGCCTCTTTTCTTAGCAGCTTTTCTTTCTTTAGCAAAACGCTGACCAAATGTTTCTTTTTTCTCTGCCAAAGCCCTTTCAGCAGAATCTTTAGCACCACTTTTTTTGCGTGTTTTAAGACCTTCTTTAAGGTCATCATATGTACCAGTCATTAATGATTGGCTAAGACCTTCTTTTAATGATTGGCTAAGACCTTCTTTAAGGTCATCATATGTACCAGTCATTAATGATTGGCGGCGCTTAGAGGAACTCTTTGGTTTTTTAATATCTTTTTTAGAGGAGGCAGCTAATTCTACGTCTTTAGAGGGCTTTCTACGTTTGCTGGACTTATAATCAGCACCAGCTTCTTCTGCTGCATTTTCTGCTCTAGTCTTAGCTTTTGTGAGTGCTTTTTTTGCACCTTTAATTGCCGCTGAAAGGTCGTCTGCTTGCTTTCCTGTTTTAATCTTACCAGAAGGTGTAGCAGAACGAGCAGGCGAAGGTGTAGCAGAACGAGCAGGCGAAGGTGTAGCCTCCCTAATAGGGCTAGAAACGGCGTCTCGGACAGCAGATGGCGTAGCTGTACGTAGAGCCTTCTTAATCTGTGCTAATGTATAACCCTTACCACTGGGGTCTTTTTGCGTCTTTAAAAACTTTCTAAAATCTGCAAGACTAATATTATTAAAGCCTGTTTTAGCAGCAAGTAGCTCTTTAATTTTCGTGTCAGTTGCTACTACAGTTTTGGGTTCTTTAGCCATTGTACTTAAATTCCTCTACAGCAGTTTCAATGTCTGATAACAAGAAAGTTTTACCCGTCCGCTCCTTCAGAGCAGCACGGATATAATGTATATCAGAGTGGTACAAATGAATACTACGCAGCCTGTCTGAAGCAACAGCCTCATAGAATTTCTCTAGTACATTAGTTTCAGGGCTTAGTTTTACAGATTTATTTGTCATTGTCAATACAGATTTAAAAATAAATACAGATTTAATTATTACTGCTAAGTCTTCTTAGTATGGGGAAGTTTAACCCAGCGTTATAACCTTAGTGTTGTAACACTGAAAGCTAAGATATTTATATATTATAACATAAATAAGTTAAGATATATTTATTATATATTATATTTGTTATAACTTTAATGTTTAAACACTAGTGTTGTAACTCTATCCTAACCTGTATATGTAATTATAGTCATTTTTTAGTGGTAGTCAACCCCCCAAACTATAAATAAATATAAATAAATAATTAGTGATATCCAAATGCTACACCTAACTGTATGAACGCACTACGTATTTACCTGTAGTGTTGCATAAATGTCACACATAATATTTATTTTATTAATGTATTGAAAACCTATTGACACGTATTGCCTGAGTATGGAAATTACGTATAAAAACACAAGTGGTTAACAGGCTATAAACCTGATCTGTGTAGTTGTACAAGCATACTACGTAGGCACCGGGGGGTGGCCCCTGCCGGGTCACTTTGTCACATGTGACATATTGTCGCACCCTGTCATCGGATTTTGGTCTGCTGTCAACCATATTATTCACAATCACGCACATTTATTTATTGGGGTGAGGCGATTGTGGCTATGTGCCAAAGCATAAGAGAGGCTTGCGCACGTCATAAGGTGTAACAATATCTAGCGAAACGATAGCGCGCGCCGTGTTAAAATTGGAACACATTCCACACGCAAGCGCGCACCATACCCCCCTACTAAATTCCGTATATACGAGAAACCTAACCATACCCCAACAACTTTTAAGCCTGCGACACAATGCGCATAGTAATATAATCAAAACTCTTTATATTAATAATCAAGCGAGGCAATCACGCCGCCGCGACAATTGAGGAATTGAGACAATGGCACTAACAAGCAAAACATTAGCAGCCGCCGCCAAGTTTGCAGACATTGCAGGTCTACAAGATAAGCGTACAAAGAAAGACGCCGCCACGTTGAAGGCTTTTAAGAAAGACTTCGTACCTGCATGCGTCTTTGTAGCCACGGAATACGATACATATTTGGCAACGTATTCTACGAAATCCGGCCTCTCTAAACCTAACGCACGCAAAGCTTGGCTTCTTACCGCAATCGGGTTAGGTAAGGAACCTAATGCTGATTTCATTAGCGACATGCGCGCAATAGGAAAGCAGCCCGAAATAGCGGCGCGCATTGCAGAAGAGAAAGACATCAGCGGCGTGCAATACTTTCGCCAATGCGTAAACAAAGCCAAGCCCGCAGCCAATGCGGAAACGGAAACGGAAACGCCGGATGCGGAAACGGAAACGGAAACCGCTATCGACCCGGCGGCGCGATTGGCGAAAGACGCGGCTGACTTTTTCGATTATGGTAAAAAGCACGGGTTTGACTTTGCGACGCTTCGCGCAATGTTGGACGCCGCCGCCGTTGCCGCTGGCGAAGTTAACGCCGCCGCCGCTACCGCATAACCTAAGCGGGAAGCGTTGCCAATCGTGGCGCTTCCCGTCCTATCCATAAAATCTCGTACCATACGGGAAACTTGAAAGGCTAAACCAATGTCCAAAGTAATCCACATCTTTGCCGCCGTCGGGTGCTTCTCTCTAATGATTCTTGCCATTATAGAATTTATTAATGGCAATCTAATGGCCGCCGCCGTTAGCCTTACTTATGGTTTTCTAGTCGCCGTGTGGGCGTCAATAAAAACTTGGCAACTATCCCGACCCGACGATTGACTTCCCGCAATCCCGCCGCCGTCGTTTCAGCCCGTCGCCTTTATTGGCGGCGGGTTTCTTT
>OLHJ01000299.1_pt1 | contig 16527 bp, 14 predicted proteins | sample 1609491 | NCBI WGS metagenome assembly OLHJ01 (sample SAMN05416861, study PRJEB24817) | seawater metagenome | isolation source: Sea water | place: Canada:Atlantic | collected 2013-11
ACGAGATGCTCAGGAGTCTCGTGGGCTCGGAGATGTGTATAAGAGACAGTGGTTGTTGTTAAAAAACTTCTAGTTAAAAAGGGAATGGTGTTGAAACTCTTGGGTATAAGAGGGATGGTTCAAATGAACGATTCGATTGCGTGTTAATGGAAAACGGAAGAGCAAGAGGTTATGACTAATCCAATGCTAGCCATCATATTAAATAAAACGAAGTTTTAGTTCAGGATAAAAAGGGTAAGAAAAAATAATTTTTCAAATCGATTTTAGGCAAAAATTTTTCATTCCTATGTCATAGAAAGACATATAAATCTTTGGATTCCTTTTTATGACTTTTACAAAGACATAAAATAAATAGCGATGGATTTCGATAAATTGCGGTTAGATTACTAAATTTATGGGGAAACCAAAAATGAAGGTTTAAAGACTATGAGATTTTTTCTAAATGTAAACGATATCTTTTATGTAATTCTTTTGATTTATGTTCCGGTATTGGGTTGGGGTCAATATTACGAAAAGGAGCCAATCAACATTAAAGTAGGTCCAGAAATACGCCTAAACAAAAAGGAAGTTGTTGATAAAATTATAGGTAAAGATGCAGATGGCTTTTATGTAATGGCTCGATACTCCGAAGAAATCACCTTTTTTTACTATCAAAATGATTTAACCCTAAGAAGGTCGGCTTCTCAAAAGTTACAATACCAAGGTAAAAAATTAAATTACCGTGGAGTGATCCAAATGGGGGGAGAGTTTTTTGTTTTTTCCACCTACACTAATACCAAAGAAAAGAGAACCCAATTATTTGGACATCGTTTAAATAAATCGCGTTTAATACTTGAAACACCGATAGAACTGGCCAGTGAATCCTATGATGGTTATCGAAGAAGTCAGTCGGCTTCGTTTTCCTTTAAAGTTTCTAGTGATTCAACCAAGCTCCTTTTTATTACCGACTTGCCTAGTAGTGATCGCAATATTAGCAGGTATGGTTTTTTGGTTTTAGACGAGTTTCTTTCTGAAGTTTGGAGAAGCCAAACCGTAACGGTGAATGAAACAGAGAACGACTTTTATAGGTATGATTCACAAGTAGGTAACGATGGTTCTGTGTATGTTTTGGCACAGGTAGTAGATAACCAAGGTAGATATAAGCGTAAAGAAATTAATTACCGATTTGAAATGCATTTGTTTAAGCCTGGCGCTAAAAATGCCGATGTTTTTAATGTTTCCCTTCAAGGTCATTTTATGAGTGATATGAGCTTTGAAGTTATGGAGAATAAAGACATCAAAGTGGTGGGGTTCTATTCCAGTAAAAGAGGAATGCAAGACGGTATTTTTAATGTGATGATTGATGGAGGTACTCATGATAAAAAATCAGAAAAAGTGCAAAATTTTCCGATAGATTTCATTGTACAACATTCTTCGGATAAGGAAAAGAGGAAAGCGAAAAGGATGGAAGAAAAGGGAAAGGAGGTAAGTTTTTTTTCGTACAATATTGATGAGTTGGTTGAACATCCGGATGGAAGATTAACAATGGTAGGGGAACAGTTTCGATATTACGAGGCATGCAACACTGATGCCCATGGACAACGGTATTGCACCTATCACTATGTTTATGGAAATATTATTGTGGTCAATTTTAATACCGAAGGTGAAGTAGATTGGATGGAGTTAGTGCCTAAATACCAACATACTACCAATGATCGTGGATATTATTCTAGTTACGCGTTAGCACAATTATCCAACGGTACCATACATTTGGTGTTCAACGATAGCCCGAAAAACTCTTATTACGAAGAAAATGGAAAACTTTACGGTTGGAAACGTAGTTCAAGTAAAACGGATATTGTTCTTTTTTCCATAAATGAAAAAGGAGAAACAACCCGACAAATACTTGCAAGGGGAGACGATGAAGATGTAATGTCGCGCCCTAGAGTGAGCGTTCAAATTGATGAAAACCAAATGCTCATACTAGCAGAAGATCGAAGGATTGCAAAGTTCTTTAAATTGGAGTTTGATTTGGAGGAGGAAGATTAAGGTCAATGCTTACTTTCCTATAATGTTCAAAGCCTTATCCTTTCAATAATTTGATTTGGAAGAGCTTTCAAATCACAAATTATGATTTTCAAAACTGTATTAAATGCAGTACTTTTGCAGCCTCAAAAATCGAACATTTAAAACATATTAATAATGAAAGAAGTATTTATTGTATCAGCGGTACGTACTCCAATGGGGAGTTTTAACGGATCATTAGCTACAGTTCCTGCACCTAAATTAGGCGCAGCTGCTATTAAAGGAGCCTTAGCAAAAGGTGACATTAAAGCTGAGTGGATTGAAGAAGTATTTATGGGTAATGTTTTACAAGCTGGTTTAGGTCAAGCTCCTGCTCGTCAGGCAGCTATTTTTGCTGGTATTGGTCAAAATGTTCCATGTACTACCGTTAATAAAGTATGTGCTTCAGGTATGAAAGCCGTAATGATGGGGGCGCAATCTATTCTTGCAGGTGATAACGATGTGGTTGTTGCAGGTGGTATGGAAAACATGTCACAAGTGCCACATTACATTAAGAACTCTCGTAACGGATTCAAATTGGGTGATTTTACGGCACAAGATGGATTGGTATTAGATGGTCTTCAAGATGTTTACAACAACTTCCATATGGGTGTTGCTGCTGATAAATGTGCTACAGAATGTAATATTTCTCGTGAAGAGCAAGATGAGTTTGCTATTGATTCTTACAACCGTTCTGCTGCAGCTTGGAAAGAGGGTAAGTTTGATAACGAAATCGTTCCTGTTGAAGTTCCTCAAAGAAGAGGTGAGCCAGTTTTGGTTACGGAAGATGAGGAGTACAAGAACGTACGTTTTGAAAAGATTCCTTCTTTACGTCCAGTATTTACCAAAGAAGGTTCGGTAACTGCGGCTAACGCTTCTACATTAAACGATGGTGCTTCTGCATTGATCTTGATGAGCGGTGAAAAAGTAAAAGAATTAGGAGTTACTCCTATTGCTAAGATTGTGAGTTATGCGGATGCAGCTCACGAGCCAGAGTGGTTTACAACTGCACCTTCTTTAGCATTGCCAAAAGCATTGGCTAAAGCTGGATTAGAAAACTCTGATATTGATTACTGGGAATTAAACGAAGCATTTTCTGTAGTTGGATTAGTGAACATCCAAAAACTTGGATTAGACGGAGCTAAAGTAGATGTAAACGGTGGTGCGGTTTCTTTAGGTCACCCACTTGGATCTTCAGGTTCTAGAATCTTGGTTACTTTAATCAACGTATTGAAACAAAACGGTGGTAAACGTGGTGCTGCTGGTATTTGTAACGGTGGTGGTGGAGCTTCTGCCATGATTGTGGAAGCAGTATAAGTTTTACCAACTTTCAAAATAACGAAAGACTGTTAATAAGATGATTTTTAATGCCCATCAAATAGGAGGTTGATACCTTTTATTTGTTGGGCATTATTATTTTTGTGAACCTCCGAAATAGAGGTGAAAAGAGGGTTTAGTCTTAATGACTTGATTCTTAGAATTTAAAAGATTCAACATGAAGTACGGCATCTGTGCCTTAAGTATTGTTCCGTGTAGGCTTGAACCTGCTGATCCCAGTGAAATGGTATCGCAACTGTTATTTGGTGAAATTTACCGAGTAATTGACGAGCGTAAAAAATGGATCAAAATTAGAGCGACACATGATGGGTATGAATCATGGATTGACCGTAAACAGCATCTAGAAATTAAGCGGGATGAGTTTATGGAAATAGAAAAAGCCCCTCGCACGTTTTCCAACGATTTAGTCTCTTTATTACAAGAACATAAAAGTGAGTCGCTTTTTCCTTTGGTACTAGGAAGTGTATTACCCAATTTCAACCAAGGAAATTCGGAATTCAATAATGCCTCTTTTACGTTTGAAGGGGAGACCTTAGCCAGAGTTGCTCCAAGTAGAAACGATCTGGTTAACACGGCATTTTTGTATTTAAATGCGCCTTATTTATGGGGAGGAAGAACAGCTTTTGGAATTGACTGTTCCGGTTTTTCTCAAATCATTTACCGCATGTGTGGTATTGATTTACCTCGAGATGCTTCACAACAAGCTGAAATAGGTGATAAACTAAGTTTTATTGAAGAAGCGACTCCAGGCGACTTAGCCTTTTTTGATAATGCCGAAGGTAGAATTACCCATGTTGGTATTTTATTGGGCGATAATAAAATCATTCACGCTTCGGGTAAGGTACGTGTAGACCGTATTGATCATCAAGGTATTTTTAATGATGAGACACATGACTACTCGCATCATTTACGATTAATTACCAGAGTAATTAATTAACCTCCAAGGCATTGTTTTCCAATGCAAATTTCTTTTTCCAATTATAGTACCCAACAAATGAACTGATGAAGTAAACCACGGTTAACATTCCGTAGATGTCTAGTCCTCTGCTTAGGTATAAGAATATAGTAGCGCCATTAATAATGATCCAGAACAACCAAGAGCTTAAAATTTTCTTGGCTTCCATATAGCTAGCAATAAAGCTAAAAACGGTGGTATACGCATCAAAATAGGCGTTTTGAGCATCGGTATACGTATCAAAGTAATATCCTAACCCGTATCCTGAAATAAGTCCTACCAGTAAAGAAACCAGGTGAGGCATGTACTTCCATTTAGTAATATGGATGGTTTCGTTGTCTTTGTCTTTTTTGTTCCAAGAATAATAACCGTAAATCCCAATTAAAACGTAAAACACATATAATATGGATTCAGAATACAGGTTCATTCTTAGAAATAGCCATATGCTAATGGCAGAACCCAGAATACCGAAAATCCAGCACACTATTTTTTCTTGGATTAAAAGAATTAAATAAAGTAGGTTGAAAGTAACTCCTAAAATCTCTAAAATTGTGCTTAGTTCTAAATTCACTGGTAAAGGTATTATGGCGGCAAATCTAGTATTTAAAAATGGGTATTATCAAACTAAATCAAGGAGTTTTGATGTGCGCCTCATTCAACAGGGATTACTGGATTTCATTGAGAAAGGTTGCGCATATAAAAGTCAATACCTTCAAAAGAACTACGCCTACGGATTTGATGGGTATTCTTTTATGGGACAAGAAGACAGCACCAATCAATATGCTACCGATTTGTTGCATTCTTTCGTGATTTCCGATTTTGAAAAACAAGAACGATTTCCATCAGAGTTTAATCCATTCTTTAAAAGTGATTGGCAGGTACTGGAATCCAAAATTCGCGTACTGGAATTGGAAATCATAGAAAACCTAGGTTACCCAAATTTGTTGGCATTTTATCAAGAACACATAGGTCATATGATTTCTTGTAACTATTATCCGCCCACGCAACCCTTAGATAGCTCTTCGAATGATAATAACCGTCTTTCGGAACATACAGACGTATCTTTATTTACCATTTTTCCGTTTGGCTTTGACAGTGATTTTTATTTTCAAAATGAAAAAGGGGAGTGGGTAAACATTAAGCCCACGGATGACATTATTGTTTTTCCGGGTTACTTACTGGAATGTTTTACTCAAGGAAAATGGAAAGCTTTGAATCATAAGGTTTCCTTGCCAAAAAATAGAAGGAATGAAAGATTCTCTTTTGCGTATTTTTCCTTACCCTATCCAAAAAGGAAATTTAAAATAGGGAAAAAGAAATACAGTAGTGAAAGCTATTTTGAGCAGTATTTGAATTTGTTTTAATTAGACCTTTCTCCAGAAATACGGAGTGAAAAGGATAAGAATAGTGAATAACTCTAATCTACCAATTAGCATTAAAAAAGACAACATGTACTTGGCCATCATTGGCAGGTGAGCAAAATTGTCTACCGGCCCAATAGTTCCTAACCCCGGACCTACATTACCTAAACTAGTTGCAACCGCGCTGATAGTTGTCATAAAATCTGTTCCAGTAAGGGCCACAAAGAAACACCCAAAAACGAAAACACTTAGATAAACAATAATGAATGCCAACACGTGATGGGTAACACTTGGCGCCACCGCTTTGTTGTTTAATCGTACGGGTAAAATGGCATTGGGATGTAGAATTCTCTTCATCTCTAAAAATGAGTTTTTAATCATTACCAAATGACGTACAATTTTAACCCCACCCGAGGTAGATCCTGCGGAACCCCCAATAAACATCAAAAAGAAAAAGAATACCGTAAGCACCGGAGCCCACGAAGTATAATCGGCTGAAACATATCCGGTAGTAGTGACCATGGATATTATTTGAAACGCTGCATCTCTAAAGGCGGGTTCAAAATCGGAATCCGTAAAAACGTAAATTCCTGTGGTGGTAATAGCAATAAAAACCAAGGTGAAAATAGAGTAGGTACGGAACTCCTCGTTTTCTATAACCTTCTTGAATCTTCCTTTTAAACCAAAATAAGTAATGGTAAAGTTGACACCTGCTAGGAACATAAAAATCATCACTACATACTGGATGTAAGGCATAGATTCATAATGTGCCATAGATGCATTTTTGGTAGAAAAACCACCGGTAGCCATGGTGGTTAAACTGTGGTTTAAGGCATCAAAGAAGTTCATGCCACCCAATCGAAGTAAAATGGTTTCTAATCCGGTTAAACCCGCATAAATCAACCATAATCGTTTAGCTGTGTCTGCAATTCTAGGTTTTAGTTTATCTGGAGTGATTCCAGGAGCCTCGGCAATAAAAAGCTGCATTCCACCCACACCTAACATGGGTAACAAAGCAATGGTAAGTACGATGATTCCCATACCGCCAATCCACTGCGTTAAACTCCGCCAGAATAAAATGCCTTTAGGAACCGCTTCAATATCGTTCAGAATAGAGGCCCCAGTTGTGGTAAAACCCGACATGGTTTCAAAAAATGCATCTCCTACAGTTTCAATGGAACCACTTAATAAGTAGGGTAACATTCCGAAGGTAGCCATGGTTAACCACCCTAATCCAACTACCAGGTAACCTTCTTTTTTAGAAAGTTCTTTTTTGTTTTTGAAGCGCATTAAGTACCATACAGAGATACCTAAGATAAATGAAAACAATCCCGAATTGAGCAAGGGATAGAAGTCTTCCTCAAAATAGATTGAAAAGGGAATACCAGTCATCATAAATAGTCCATTTAAGGCTACCAGCATACCCAGAATACCGAATACGTTTCTTAAGCTCATCTAATTGAAATAACCTTCTACTTTATGAATTACCGATGGGTCGCATAAAACTACCACACGGTCGTCAGCTCTAATTCTAAAATCTCCGTTTGGTATGATGGAGTTTTCTTTTCGCACTACACCGCTGATCAAAGCGTTTTTAGGGAACTTTAAGTTCTTAATGTATTGCGATGTGATTTTTGAATTTTCCTTCACGTAAAACTCTAAAATCTCTGCATCTACCCCGTGAATACTAGTAATGGCTAAAATATCTCCTTTACGGATGTATCGGAAAATAAAGTTAGCCGCAATTAACTTTCTATTAATTAGCGTATCTACTCCAATGTTTTGCGAAAGGTGGATGTAATCTACATTTTCAACCAATGCGATGGTTTTTCCAACCCCATGGTCTTTGGCTACCAAACTAGAAATAATGTTGGTTTCCGAGTTTCCGGTAAGGGCAATAAAGGCATCCATGTTACAAAGCTTTTCTTCATCAATAAGATCGCTATTTCTACCATCACCATGAATTACCATTACATCTGGCATTTCATCGGCTAGGGTAAAACATTTCTTTTTGTCTTTTTCAATAAGCTTTACATTGTACTTTTTACTTAATGTTTTAGCTGCGTGACGGGCAATATAACTCCCCCCTAAGATCATAATGTTCTTAATGGGTTTTCTTTCAATTTTACTAAAATTTAATACGCGATCAACACCAGTTGGTTTGGCCAAAAAGTAAGCATGGTCGCCATATAGGAACGTATTGTCTCCATGCGGAATTATCGTTTTACCCTCTCTTAAAAGAGCAACTGTAATAAAGTCGTTTTCAGGGTTTAAATGTGCAAGTTGCGATAAGGTTTGATTACGAAGCAAACATTTCTCATCGATTAAAATACCTAATAAAGTAAGTTTTCCGCCTTCAAAGTCAAATACATCGGTAACCACATTGGAGTTCAATAATCTTTTGATCTCTTTGGAAGCTAAATATTCTGGCGAAATAATTTCATCAATACCCAATTCACGTAAATAATTACGTTCACGTTCTTGAAGGTATTCCAAGTTTTTAACCCGGGCAACCGTTTTCTTAGCACCTAAGTGTTTGGCAAAAATGGCTGTAGTAATATTGGTCTCCTCAGAGGAGGTTGCCGAAATTAGCAAACGTGCATTTTGAACATCCGCTTCTTCTAATGACTTATAAGATGTACAATTACCTTTTATAGTGGCTACATCCAGTTTAGAAGAGATATGTTTTAGTTTCTCTTCATCCGTATCAATAATCGTAATTTCTTGATTTTCGTACGACAACAACATAGCCAAGTGGAAGCCCACATCTCCGGCACCTGCAATAATAATTTTCATTCAGATTTGATTTGAACCTTATTTTTTACGGTGGAATAGCATCGTAAAATAATTTTGTAAAATTACAACTGTTTTACTTTTTAGCACTTGATTTAGGTCAGGAATTATACGTGCCAATTATCAGGTTTTTGGGCACTAAAATGATTCTCCAATTTTGAAGTAAATTCCCCAATCTCCCTTACCTACAGCAGCATCTAAGCCAACGTTCATGTGGTTCTTTTCAAAGACTACATATCTAAATCCGACACCCAGTCCGGGAAGTAAAAGGCCGTTATCTGATTCATTAATGGCGCCAAAAATGGTGGCTAAACCTCCAAAACCAACAAAGCCAAGTTTTTTGAATGGGTTGTACCTATACTCCGCTTGTATAGCCACAATTTGGTTTCCTCTATATTTTCCTAAAGAATAGCCTCTAATGTCTGTTCTTCCTACCACAAATTGTTGGTTGAAGTTAAGATCGCCAATTCCAAAACCCGCATATAGTCTAGAGGCAATAATGTCCCTATCATTTCCAGGTTTAAAAAAGTGGTTGTAATCGACTTCAATTTTTTCTGAAACGTATTTGTTATCTAAAAACCCAGGGAAGGAAGAATAGTTAATGTCCGCAATAAAGCCTTTGTGCGGGTAGTAAACGTTATCTCTAATATCTAACGAAGCAACGGCACCGATAGAGTTGAAAAAATCTACTTGCGTAGGGGAATTATCTATATCAAATTTTGTATTCACTTTTGAGTAAGAGTAATTCAACCCGAGGTATAATTTTTTGTACACTCTACGCTGCAATTCTATCATAAAGAAATCGGCAGTAGTGTTGTAATCAATGTAACCAGGAGAAATGGGATTATCTAAAAAGAACTGGAAATTGATGTTTCCCGTACCCCCAGCTAATGTTGCTCTGTAATTATCTCTATTAAAATAAAAGGCGTTGAACTGGACAACGAACCAAGAGTCAGTAGTGCTATAAAATCCAACTCCCCCAGACAAAGATGAGGGTGAAATAGTATCTTTTTCAGATAAGTCGTACATCATTAGCGGAACTGCTCCAATAGAAAATCCTAAACTTCTGTTGTAATCAATATATGGAACTGGAATAAAATTCACTTTTTTTTCAGCGGTACTATCTGCAACAGAATCAGAACCACCAGAATTACTTGGTGTGCTTGGAACTTGCGCATGAGTAATTGAAAAATTAAAAACTAAGAGGAGTACTCCTAAAAATCTGGGATAGAATTTCATAACTACAAATGTAAAGGGCAAATTGGAATACTGAACGAAACGAAGTAATAAAGTCTAGATGACTACTAAAGCTTCCTCCGGAATCCAGCCAACACTGCCATCTGGAAGCATGATTTTATTCCATTTATTTTCTGATTGCAATACAGAAACCTTTAATCCATCATGCAATATGAATAAAGTGGTACTTGTGGTATTTGGAGCAGAATATATGGTGACCCTATTGGAAACTATGATGGCATCTCCAGAAATATAATTTGCTTGGTATTGCGACCTAGCAAATAGGTATGAAAAGCCACTCACTCCAATAAATACCAAAGCCAAGAAGAAGGCCAGCCTTTTAATCATGGCGTTTTGAGTTCGTAAAAACAGTAATGCTGCAATGACTGTAAATATTAAAAAAATAATACTTACAATAGCGAAAGCATCTACAGGCAAGGAGTTAATAATATCTATCCACCATTCTTTATAAAAGGGAACGGGCAAGGCTTCAATTTTGTCTACAATTTGTCGATTTGCAAGGTCTAAGTTGTACTGGATATCTTTTCCTTTTGGATTTAATTTTAATGCTTTTTCATAAAACAAAATCGCTCGCGTAGATTGGCCCAATTTGTAATGGGCATTACCGGTATTGTAAAATAAGTCAGCTGATTGTAGACCTGCCTCAAGGATAGAGGAGTAATACCCTAGGGCTTGTTCATAGTTTTGTTCTTGGTAAGCCTTGTTTCCTGCAGCATAAGCACTATCATAATGCTCGGTAACCTCCACCGCTTTTCCAGTGAAGAAACCCCATACTAAAAATGAAATAATAACTAGCTTCTTCATTTTATTTCGTCTTCTAGTTTAACAATAATGTTTTCTGCTTGTTGAAATAAATCTTCTTTCGAAATATTACTTACGGGAGCAAATCGAGCCATTTCGCAATGGTCTAAAGTAGAAAGTAATTCTTTCAACGTACCTTCAGTAACCTGAGCATCATCCAATACTTTTTGAATATTTGGTTTGTTTAATTCGGTGTTACTTAGGTTGAATTTATTGGAGAGATATCCGTATAATGCATTCGAAACGGCTTCGTAAAATGCACTTTGATCATTAGACTTTAAGACGTTTGCGGCATTTTTTAGTTGCGATTTAGCCATTTTTGTAGCTTTACGTTTTTTCATGCCTACGGTATCCGCCTTCATTTCATTTTGTTTGTTCCAGACTATATGAGCTAAACCTCCCAGACCTAAGGGAAAAATTAACCAGAAGTAAAACCATACCGTTCCATAAAATGTATCACCCTCAACACTGAGTTTGGTAGGAGAGGTATGAATGAAACGGATATCGGTGCCCATTCGTGAAACGTCTTGTTTGATTACTTGATTGGCTTGACCATCAGGAGCAAGGCTACTTCCGGTTACAGTAATTGTTGCAGAGTCTGAGCTGATGGTTACATATTTTTTACTGGATGGATTGAAATAGGTAAATTCTAAAGCTTCTAATTCATATTCTCCACCATTTCTTGGAATCGCTAAATAATCCCAAGATTTGGAGCCCGTAATTCTATTGGTTTTGGTATTGCTTTTTGATTTCAGTTTTGGGTCATACACTTCGAATTCTTGAGGAAAATCGGGCTCTGGGTTTTTTATTAATGGAATATTTCCAGTGCCAGAAATCTTTATTACGTAATTTAAAGCATCATTAACAGCCAATTGTTGAGGAGATATTTGGGTGGCGAACTTAAAATTACCCACAGCTCCGTAAAAACTTTTTGGAGCACCTGAAGGAAGCGGATTAACTTTAATTTTCATAGGGTTGCTTTTAAGCAAAACCTGAACATCTTTCATCTGGTACCTAGGTCCAAACCAAGTATTTACTGCTTTATCACTTTGAATTTGAACAATGGCATCAATTTCTAAGGGGATAAGATTTAATTCACCCGTTTTCTGAGGTATAAGAATAGTTTTCTTTAATGTAAATACGTCAAAAGGAATTCCGTTTATGACTTCTCTTGTGCGGCTATTATTATTGTTTACTTCAATATCTTGTGTGTAGAATCCATCAAATTCAGGCATTCTCTCTGCCTCAATACCTCGTAAATTTGATTTATTGTAAAGTTTATAAGTAGCAACAACTTGTTCTCCTTGAAACACCGTTCTTTTGTCGACAGTTAGCTTTAAATAAATGTTTTTGTTTAGCGAGTTTAATTGTTTTTGTTCATTGCTACTGGCTCCTTGTTGTTGGCCTTGAGCCTTAATTACATTGATTTCTAAAGCTTTACTGGAGTACACTTTATTTTCAAATTCAATTTGCGCTGGGTTAATGGTAAACTTACCAACGTTTATTGGAGAGACTATATAAGAATAACTTACGCTACTGTTCATTTTACCATTTACATAACTCATTTGAGAGCTTTTGTTTGGACCACCCAAAACTCTAAAATTCTTGGTTAGATTATTAGGTGCGGTAAAGTCTTCACCTGAATAATTGAATTGGTAACTAATGGTAATTCGGCTTCCTACCTGAATGGTAGATTTACTAACCAAAGCCTGAAGGGTAGGGGTTTGTGCAGAAACAAATCCTGAAATCAATAATGCTATTATGAACGTAAAGTGTTTCATTACCAATCTTTATCTGATTTTTTAGATTTAGACGCTTTTGCTTTTTTCAAAGCTACTTTATCTCGGGTCTTTTTCTCGTTTTCTTCCATGGCTTTTAACAAACGTTCAGCATCTGCTTTCGACATTTGGCCAGGTTGAGGCTGAGGTTGCTGATTTTGTTGATCATCTCCTTCTGGATTTCCTTGATCCTTTTCCTCGTCTCCTTTGTCTTTGTTCTCGTCTTTATCTTGATCGCCCTTTTGGTCTTCTTGATCCTTGTCCTTGTCTTGATCCTGATCTCCTTTGTCCTTTTGGTCGTCCTTGTTTTCTTCGTCTTTATCGTCTTTATCGCTTTTATCCTTGTCTTGATCGTCTTTGTCGCCCTTGTTGTCTTTGTCTTTATCCTTATCCTGGTCTTTGTTTTTGTCTTTGTCGTCCTTATTCTGATCATCTTTATTTTGATCATCCTTGTTCTGGTCGTCTTTGTTTTCTTGCTCTTGCTTTTGTTGTTCTTTCAGCATTTTGCGCGCAAACTCATAATTGTAACGCGCTTTACTATTGGCAGGATCTGCTTTCATTGAATTTTTAAAAGCGCTCATTGCTTCCTCAAATTTTTGAGCTTGCATATATGAGTTACCTTCATTAAAATGGGCGTTGGTCTTGATTTCCTTACTGGAAGAGGCGGTACCTAACTCATTAAATGTTTTGGCGGCATCAGCAAATTTTCCCGCTCGGTATTGCGCGTCACCAAGGTTAAACTTGGCTTCTTCCATTTGAGGATTGATTTCCAAAGCTTTTTCGTAATCTAGAACCGCTTGATTTAAGGAATCAATACGGTAATTTTCATTACCAGAGCGCACCCAGTCACGATCCGTTTGGCCAAATGCAACCACCGATATAAAAACGAATAGATATGTAATTAATCCTCTCATTTCTTTACGCCAAACAAGTTTAAGTTATCAATGAATTTCATACGTTTCTCTGGCCAAATAATTTCTAGCAATAAAAAGAAAAGTGCGGCAATTAAAAAATATTGAAAACGATCTTCGTAGTCACTAAACATTTTGGTCTCCATTTCGGTAGATTCCAAGGTATTGATTTCATCTAAAATGGCTTTTAAACCAATATGACCGTTGTTTGCTCTAAAAAACTCACCGCCACCAGCAACCGCTAGTTCAGAAAGCATATCTTCATTCAACTTGGTGATAATGGTATTTCCGTCTTTATCTTTTCTATACCCTAATTGTACTCCATTTCGGTATATAGGTATAGGAGCTCCTTTAACTGAACCTAACCCAATGGTATAAATAATAACGCCTTTTTCTTTCGCCTGTTTTGCTAATTTGATGGCATTTTCTTCATGATCCTCTCCATCGGTAATAACAATAATAGCTTTACTCGTTTCGGTAGAAAAATCAAAAGATTGTAAACAGGTTTCTAAAGCGGCTCCAATAGAGGTTCCTTGGTTATTTACTGAATTGGTGCTTAACGATTGCGTAAATAATTTAGCTGCGGCATAATCAGTAGTTAACGGCAATTGCACGTAAGCGCGTCCCGCAAAAATTACAATCCCTAGTCGGTCACCTTGCAGTTTATCGATGAGTTTTTCAACACCCATTCGGGTACGTTCCAAACGATTCGGTTTAATATCTTCAGCCATCATACTGTTCGATACATCTACCGCAATCATCAAATCAATTCCTTCTCTTTTTGCCTCGTAAAGTTTACTCCCAATTTGCGGATTTGCAATTCCAATAATCAAGAAAACCCACGCTAAGGAGAATAGTATAAAATGTCCCCATTTAGTTTTGGTGTTAAATTGAGGCAAAACCAATCCTCTTAGTTTAACGGAACTGAGTTCTTTTACCCGCTTTTTGGTCCACAATAAATGAAACACAAAAATCAGGGCAATCACCACCAGTGCGGCTAGCCACCATAAATGTTCGATATGTGCGAGTCTAAACATTAGTTGGTAATAGATTTTAAAAGTGATTTTTGTAAAATGAATTCCAGTAAAAGAATAATAGCTGCAGCCATTGCCCAGTCGTAAAAAACTTCGTTTCTTTTTCTAAATTCTTTCACATCAATTTCGGTTTTTTCTAACTCATCAATTTGCGCATAAATAGCTTCTAGCGATTCGTTATCAGTAGCTCTGAAATGTTGCCCATTGGTTTGCTTGGCAATTTTTTCTAGGGTGATTTCATCAATACTCACCTTTTGATTTTGGTAAGAAATCTGTCCGTTGGGTAAACGAACGGGCATGGGCGCCATACCATTTGTTCCTACCGCAATAGTATAGACTTTAATTCCAAATTTACGGGCTATTTCAGCTGCGGTTAATGGTGGGATATCTCCTGCGTTATTTGTTCCATCCGTTAGTAAAACCACAATTTTGCTTTTGGCTTCGCTTTCTTTTAAACGGTTAACGGCTGTAGCCAATCCAACCCCAATGGCGGTACCATCTTCGACCATTCCATTTTTCAATTCGTCCATTAAGTTTTTTATCACTGAATGGTCTGTAGTTAAAGGAGATTGGGTGTAAGCTTCACCCGCGTAAATTACGAGTCCAATACGGTCATTCACACGCTTTTCAATAAAATCTACCGCCACTTCTTTGGCCGCTTCTAATCTATTTGGCTCTAAATCTCGGGCCAACATAGAACCCGAAATATCCATGGCTAAAACAATATCAATTCCTTCGGCTTTTACATTTTGCCAGCTACTGGATGACTGCGGACGCGCAATGGCTACAATGATTAATCCTACTGCGACCGTTTTAGCGATAAACAAACCATGCATTAACGCCATCTTACCCGTAGGTTTAACCTTTGCCGCAAATCGTTGGGTAGGTAAATTTACTTGCGATTTACGTTTATCAAAGCGTAAAAAGTGCCACACCCACAATAGCGGAACAATAGCTAGAAAAACTAGCACCCATGGATATGCAAACTCTACGTTATTCAGCATCGTTTGTGTTTTGTGGTTGTTCTACAATCTTGGTTTGATCTACTAGTTTATAGGCTAGCGCTAAACAATCTTCGTTTTCATGCGAGAGTGGAGTTGCTTTCGCAAATTTCACTAAATCAGATAAGCGTAAAGACTCAATAATTTCTTTACGGATAGATTTCTCCATTCGTACACCTTTTAATAGGTGCTTAATCTCATCGGTGGTTGATTCCAGTACGGGAATTTTGTAACGATCTTCAATATAACCACGAACAATATCTGAAACTTGAATATGGTACTCTTTGGCTTTTCCTTGTTGCCAGAGTTCTGCATTTTTTAATTTATCTAATCGTTCTAATGCGGTAATGTGAGCCGGGATAATGATTTTAGGCGCTTTGGTTTCTTCCGCTTTCCCGTTTCTGCCAATGATATAGGCAATAATTGCAAGCGCAAAAATGAGGGCAATTCCAATAAGAGGGTAGTGGTAATACGCTTGAACGTATTCCCAAAAAGTCATTGGAATTTCAATAGGTTCTACAATGTCTACAAATCCTTTGGCAGTATCTACTTCAATAGTATTTACCGAAAGTAAAAACGGATTAGTCGTAAATGGAATAGAATCAATCCACACCGTAGTTTCTGGAAACGCCCATAAACCCGAATCAAAAGAGGTAATTACCCATTGCTTTTGAAAACCAATAATGTTTTGCTTGGTTATGGAATCTTCAAAAATGGTATCTACAGGATGAGATTCCACAATTTCAATTTGTGAGGTTATTGTATCTCCATACTCCGGCCAAATAATGGTTTCATTGGCTCCTGCGGACACATTTAGTTCTACACGTGTTTGTTCTCCAATCAGTAACTCTTGACTAAAAGGATTTATTTGTGCACGCTCACTTTGAGCCCAAGCGGAAGTGCCAACAAAAAGCAAGAAAATGCTGAAAACGATATGTCTAAAATTCATGTTCATCGTTTGGCTTCTCGTTTTTTGAAAAGTTTCATTAATGGTTGTACGTAATTTACTTGAGTCGGCATTAACGCGGCATCTACACCCGCTGATTTAAATACCTGAGCTAAGTCTTTCTCAAATTGATCTAACTCTTTTTGATACGATTCTTGGAAATCTTTAGAACTGGTATCTGCCCAAAACACATCTCCTGTTTCAGGATCAGTAAGAGGAACTAATCCCACTTTTGGAAACTGTGATTCAATAGGATCTTGAATCTGTCTCTTATACACATCTCCGAGCCCACGAGACTCCTGAGCATCT
>OLHJ01000302.1_pt1 | contig 16388 bp, 6 predicted proteins | sample 1609491 | NCBI WGS metagenome assembly OLHJ01 (sample SAMN05416861, study PRJEB24817) | seawater metagenome | isolation source: Sea water | place: Canada:Atlantic | collected 2013-11
CTACACAGAGTAGATCGTCGGCAGCGTCAGATGTGTATAAGAGACAGGCCTTAAATGTGCCCGTAATTGGCGGGTTTTTTTATTCAATTTTATACCAACAAAAAGACTCATAAATAACACTACGCCTCCTAAAAGAATCAAGAGAACATTATGTATCAATAGGTCACCTCCATAAAACGAAACAACTACCACAAATGCAATAAGCAATAAATGAAACAAAGTAATTAGTAGGGTGGCGCGGGTATGATTTGTGGTAACATTTACGACTAAATGATGCAAGTGATTTTGATCGGCTTCCATCGGACTTTTACGCTCTAACAAACGGGTAACACACAAACGTATGGTATCAAAAATGGGAATAAACATGGGAACCAAGGCAAGAGATATACTGAGTTCATTATACGCATTGGTCTGAAAGGCTTTTATCACAAATACACTCATTAGTAAACCCAAAAACAAAGATCCCGTGTCTCCCATAAATATTTTGGCTTTTGGGAAATTATGCGGTAAAAAGCCCAATACGGAGGCACTCATGGTAAACGCTAACAGCGCATAACTCCACTGCCCATTGCTGTAAAAAATAAGTCCAAAAAGACATCCATTTATAACCGCCATAGATCCGGCAAGTCCGTTTATTCCATCTATTAAATTAAAGGCATTGGTGACCCCAACAATGAATAATACCGTAAGCGCAAAACTTGTCCATTGCGAAATTTCATGAATTCCAAAAATGCCATGTAATTGATCAATCTGCAATCCGGAAAAATAAATGAGCAGTGCACAAACTATCTGCACTGCCAGTTTACTTTTTGCTCGAATTTCTATCATATCATCTACCCATCCAGTAATAAACAAAATAAACAAACCAATTAATATCGCCCAGATTTCAAGATTAAAATTTAACCACGGAATAACCATTAAAAATCCAGCAAACACTCCAACACCGCCTAGAGCGGGCGTTGGAACTTTATGTGAACTTCTATGATTGGTCTGGGCCAATTTACCCTCATTTAATGCCCATTTTATAATACACGGTATGGTTAAATAGGCCACTAAAAATGCACCCCAAGCTAATCCTACAATTTCGTATACTGCTATCATATCTCCTCTTTTTGAAAATATTGAGAACTATGCATTTGAGCCATATAAGACTCAGAGGCCTTTAATTCAGACGTAAACCTATTCTCTGGAAACACATTTGGTATTTGCGTTTGGTAATCTAAAGCATGAATAAGTTTATGGTATTTACTTGCAATAATCTCCCAGGTATACCTGCGTTGCGCAATAGCCTCCATACGTTTCCCATTAGCAATTAATTGTTCTATCTTAATATCCAAAATTTGTTGCGCTAAATCCGATTCATTTTTAAAATAAAAGGCCTGATTTTCGGTAGTGGCTCTATTGTAGCTTACATCATATGCCAAAACCGGTATACCCAAACTCATGGCCTCCACCAAGGACGGATTGGTTCCTCCTGCACTATGGCCGTGCACATATACCTTACACCCTTGCCTGAGTGCATCTAACTCGTTTTGATCATAAATAGGATCAATCAAATACAAATTTTTAAATGGTGCATAAAACTCCTTTAGTTCTTTGCCATACGCACTATTGCTCCAGTTGCCCACAATCACCAGTTGTTTGGTGGTTTTTGTGAAAGCATTGAGAATAATATGCACATTGTTTTCTGGCTCAATTCGGGCTACCTTAAATGCGTAATCTGTATGAAAAAAAACGTACTTCTTTAAGTATCTTGGTTGTACTGTATTTCTCACCACATGATTTCCGCCATATTCAATTAACTCACTTACCGAACTATATTCTGAATACGTATAGTTTTTAATAGCCTGGTTATCGGTAATTTCTGCGTGCGAGAATTGAACCGCTATTCTTTCTGAGAATTTCAAAAACTTTTTGGCCAAGCCGTTCCACTTATTTCTACGCCATTCCAGGCCGTCAATATTTACTATTATTTTTATATTGGTAAACCATCTCACCAAGGGCAACCCAATGGCTCCAGAAACACCCAATATCAATAGAGTATCCGCATAAAATAGCGCATGGAAAATAGAAATAATATCGTAAACCACACTTTGTGCACCATTGGCATTTAATGGCAAGTACACCAATTTAGCTCCGTTATAAGAAGAGACTCTTTCTTCTTTGGAATAAGCTTGTATACTGCAATACACTGTAAAATCTACTTTTCCGTTTAACTCTTTCGTTAAATGATGGGCAAGAGTTTCAAATCCTCCATACCTTCCTGGAATTCCAACTGTTCCTATGAGTGCTACTTTTTTCATTATTATTATTTTAGGTTATTATACATGGCATCAAAACCAGACCAAAATGACAATCTGCTGTATATTAGATGTTTACATTTTTGTCAGCGAAATATCTCTTCCCTACCCGATAGAAATTTTCCAATTCTGGGAATTATAGTAATTGATTACGCATGTTGAAGGCAGACCAGTTTTGATTAAAACTAGTAGTGGTAAATAATTTTTTGTAACGCTTCTTCGCGTTCTGACCCCAAGTAGCCAGGTTTGATTTCTGTACCAGCACCTGCATAATCACTTTTGCAAATTGTTGGCTATCATTTGGGGCAATCAAAAATCCCGTTTGGTTGTTTACCACGGCCTCCTTTGCTCCTCCGTGATTGGTGGTGATCACTGTTTTTGCAGCCGACATAGCTTCTAGTACCGTAGTAGGAAAAGGATCTTTCATAATAGAAGGTACTAAGCATACATCAGCGTCACTCATTGCATTTGAAATATTAGATGCGAACCCTTGAATTTGTACATTATTTTCTAAACCTAAACTCTTAATTTTATTCAGTAAATCGTCTAACATTTTTTCTTGACCCGGTACAGCTCCACCCATCAAAATAAATTGGTTATCCGCTAGTTTTGATTTGGGTATCAGACTTAAAGCCTCTATCAAAAACCAATGTCCTTTTTCTGGTTTGATTCGACCAAACAAATAAAAATTTAATCCTTTGCTAGTAGATTTTGGAACTACTTCAATTGCCTCTATTCCGTTATGAATCACTTCAATTTTTGAATCAATTTTTGACACGTAACGTTTCAATCCCATAAAAACAGCATTTGACACACACACTATTTTTTGCGCAAATAGATAGCTAACCCAAGCAGTAACTGCCCCTACTATTTTGGGATTATCAATGATTTCATGAACATGTACATACCTTTTTATGCCTAGCATGGCAAATAATGGTAATAATAAACTCACCGAAAGTGTATTTATATAGGCTGAAGAGAAACTAAATTTCTGGTTTTCAGAACGCATGTAAAAAAGAAACAATACCCAGTTCTTTAGAAAATTGAGAATTCCCAGTGGATTAAAAACTTTACGGTATATTACGGGCATTTGGGGCTTTACAATTACTTCCACATTGGCCACCTGTTCTTTCATAAAAGGAACCAAAGGGCCCTCTCTAAACAAATATACCCTTTTGTGTACTTTATTAGGAACTGCTTTTAAGGCATTCACTAAAATTCTATCTGCTCCATACAACTCCGCACTTGGATGAAAAACCGCAATTATTTTGGGTTCTTCGAGTACCTCTTCTATAATACTTCTAATCTTTTCTCCTTTTTTAGTCCAAGTAAATTCGGTGTAAAATCTAGCTAGCGATTTTTCTGTTAACTCACGGACACGTGCCGGGTTTTGGTACAATTGAATCAATTGACGAGCAAAAGCATTGACGCTAGCGTTATAACTAGCATAAGGAATTCTTATTCCGGCATTTCCAACAAGTTCACCTGGACCTGCGTTATCAAAGCACATCACCGGTAGACCATAACTCATAGCTTCTGGAACCACCATACCCGCACCTTCATGGCTCGGAAACAAAAAAGCACTTGCGCTTGCATACAAAGCCCCCATTTCACTTTTGGGCACCCAAGAAAGAATCTCCACTGCGTCTTTTAATTTATGATTGCTTATTAATTGTTTCAGCATCGGAAGTTCTCCTCCCTTGCCTACCAGCGTTAGCTTTACATTCTTTTGATTTATGTGGGGTAAGGATTTATAAAAGCGGGAAAACGCCAAAATAGCAATATCAAATCCTTTCATTGCCGTAAACCTTCCTACTGAAAGCACACGGAATTTAGCATCCTTTTTAACCATATGCTTTACCGGATCACTGCCCACAGCAGGAACAAGTTCAATTTTAGACATATCCACTCGCATCACTTTTTGTACCGAGGAATTAATAGCTAAAACTTTGGTGGTCTTGACTTTGGCGATGTAAAAAAATGGGTCGAAATTTCTCATTATCCATTTTACAGTTCCATATAGCACATCAGTCAAACGTACTGCCCATGGGTAATTCCGAAGGTAATTACCAGGCGTTTTTGGGTGATGCCCAATGGGTCCCCATATTACAGGCTTACCTAACATCCACAAAAAGTGGGGGGTACTATCGCTGTGAAAATTTAAAGCATAACTCAAATCAAACTTTAACTTTGATTTTTTAATAAACAGCGGCAAAAACATCTGCCAGAAATAGAAATACAATACGTACCCCCTTTCTCCTAACTTCTTTTTTAAACGCATAGCCCACATTGGCAAATCGTGATACATAAAAGTCATGTTCTTTAGCACTTCGTCCTTATTATCGTGAAAGTAACGCTCAATTTCAGGACGGTTATTTTTACGTGTAACCACGATAGTTTTATATTCTTTTGACACTTCCTTAGAAATGTTCCAACCAGTTCCGTCTTCGGATCCTTTGTAAGGATTTACGGCATATGCAGATATTAGAATAGTCTTTTTCATAATTTCTTGGTTTTCGGATTAGGCTACTTTTTGGTAAGATTGCCACACTTTCGATAGGGTATTCTCCAAATATTTATTCTCAATACTGGAATACACCCCGTAATTTTGTTCTTGATTCATTTGCGCAAACAAATCCTGATATAGGGTGGAAATCCTTTCAATTTCCTCTGCCATCATTTCCTGTTTTCGGCTAAGAATTGTGGCCGCATCTGCGTATAAAAAGAAGTTTAAATCTGGTTTAAACACGAAAACGTATAGCGCTTTTACAAACTTTCTATTCAACTGAATATTAGAACGTTTAGCATCGTTAATGAAATCAAAATAATAACGGTCGTAAAGCACCACTTTTCCTCTTAGTGTATACTTGAAATAGACATAAACTTGGCCAACCATATAATCGGTAAAATAGTAAGCAAAACGAGCTAAACTGGATAACACGCTGGCATTAGTCCCCTTACGAGGAAGGGTTACTGACGCAATTTGCTCTGCTTCCTTTTTACCATGTTTCAAGGCACTTAGAATGGGAAGAATACCCGGTCGATGTCTTAAAAGGATCACATCCTTTCGGTATTTTTCTTCTAGGTTATGTTTTACTTTTCCAATTACGGTGGTTTTTCCTGCCCCATCTACTCCACTAAAAGTAATGACTAAACCTTGCCTACTTACTATATCAGAAACCGTATCTATAAGGTAATTAAATCCATTCGAAAGCCGTTTCAATCCTCGATTAAGATCCATTCCTTTCAATTGCTTTTCAAGTCTTATTTTAATACTTGGAGCGGCTTCAAATAATTCTTCCATAGAAAATTGACATAGCCCATACTTTAACTGCAAGTGCTCAGGCATTTTATTTACGGGACTATTGTATTCCAGATTCAAAAAATGATTTTGATACTTTATCGGAAGGGAAGCTCCGTTTAGTTGGTAAAATAAATAAGCGTATTCCAGGTCAAAAACAGGGTCAGGAATATAGAATCCAAAAGCATTTTTTGTAGCACTATTTAGTACTGCTTTGGGGTTCATTAATTGTAACGATTTACGCTTAAATTCGGTAATAAAATCTATGGCTAGAAAACCGTGATCTTTAAAGTAAACTTCCAGCGTAGTCATAAATGATTTTCGGTAGACAGAAACTCTTTCTACACGAGTATGGTTTTTACAAAATGAAACCATAGTATTTACCGAGCCAGGTGCAATTAGAATATCTAAATCTGAACTGGTCGGAAGCCAAATGACATTTGGCTCTAATAACTTTAAGTACGCATGTGATTCTGTTTGCATGCGCTCATTTAAATCTGCCATGAAAACCTGACGATGGTTTTCGTTTTCATAGGTACAGCAATCTAAGAGGGCTTCTTTTAATGCTTTAGCTAACCAGTTATTTTGAATATTTAACTTTTTTTGACCTTGGAATTCCACAAAATAAATGGAAGCCGCTTTAAGAATATACAGACGTAAATAATCATTTACATCCAAATGAAATTTAGAAATGATAGCGTTTATTTTAGGGGCAGCACATGTGGTAAAAATAGCCTTCTTAATTTGAGCATAAGAATATTGATTCACCAAAACACCCGTTTGAAAATGGTAATGAAATAAATCAAAAAGTTGGGGCATTTGATCTTTTGCCATTTCCCAATCATATACCTTCAATCCCATTGTCGAATGATACATATTCCATGGTGTAAAATCACCGTGGCTCAGACAAGTAAAAACGCCTTTTACGTTTTGTAATTCTTCTTTTAGCTGCAGAATTAAATCAACCTCTTTTGAATACGTTTTTTGGATGCTTAATTGGGCTACTTGGTCTAAGATCAATTTCCAGTAACTTGCATTTTCTAATACTGTAAATTGCGTGGTTTTTTCTGATATTTCCGACAAAAAAGCAGCATGTTGTTTGGTAAACCTAATTTCTCTCTCACTTGCTGGGCTATTTAAAGCTTTTGTTACTAAAACATCTTTAAACTGACTACCTACTATTTCGGGGAATTGAAAAGATCGGAAGGAGAAACGTGGTAGCCTTTGAAGAAAATTCTTCTCATTGGCAACAGAGTGTTGACTAACCTGTGTTATGGGGATTTTTAAAAAATGTGTAGAAACATTATGAGCATTTGTTTCTAATAGCACAGTTCTGTTATCTCCTTCCGAACCTAAAAATACAGTATAATCCTTGTGTGGAATCTCTTGTAATAATTTATCTAATTTAAGAACCTTTTTACTTTGCACTTGGTAACTTCCAGACCTCACCAATGCTTGTAATCGTAATAAAAAAGCAACTTTAATTCCAAACCCTATAGATTTCGACCTCCAAGTACTTGCATTGTAAAACTTCAAGAACGTTGCTTTCCGGTTATGATCCGAATACATCCATCTCATTTTACCTTCCGGATTATTCACATAATTCACATTTTGTGCGAATGGCAGATGAGAATTCAAAGTTTTTGAAAAATCAAGAATTAAATCAAATTCGCTAAAAGCACAACCAGAATAATCTTCTTCCGTACTTGGAATGTACACCAAGATTTTAAATGGGTTTTCCAAAGAAGCAAAATGGTCATAACTTTCATCCTTAACCACTTTGCCATTTGGATCCCAAACCTCTACTTTAAATATTTTTGGTGCGTATAACTTGAATAATATTTTTAAGTCACTCGTAAAAACTGCGTTGCTCATGATTGTCATTTTCCCATTCTAGTATGAAAACTATGCCAGTCAGAAAAACAGACTTAAATCATTTGATAATCAATTAATTATAGCAAATCATTAAATTCATATAGTTAAAACTTTGTCCAATATGGTATCCGTTTTCCCGTTATGGGAATTTTACTTCTTTACTAATCTTCCTTTAAAGTTCTGGCCAGAGTTATTAAACACCTTTACTAAATAGCAACCCGGAACCCAGTTTTCGGTTGTTAAATTGGCGCGTTGAATCTCTGAACCATATTCCTTGACTTCCAGTAACTCTCCCACCATATTATAGATTTCAATACGGTCAATCACATCAAAATTGGTGTACTTATCTTTGGACAACTCCAACAAAACGGTTGTATTTACCTCTACTGGATTAGGCTGAATAAGCACTCTGTTCTGAATCATATCTCCACTAAACTTAATGGTATTCAACACCTTATTGGTAATCAACGGATCTTCATAATCAAAAATTATTTCCGCGGTATTATAAATTTCTGTACCTCCACTTACATTCTCAAGTGGTAGGATGTCAAACTCTACAAATCCGTTACTTGCCTCCTCATTCCGGCCGCTATCTGGCAGACAAATGTTACTAAAATCAAATTCTAAATGACGTCCATTTTGGCGTAAGACATAATCATGACTTGAAATAATATTGGTCATGGAGTTCACATCTAGATGAATGGGAATGTCGTTGAACACGTATACGTTTTGCGCAAAGTATGTTCCTACATTCTGGAAACGAATCTTATAGCGCAACACCTGTGTTTTATTAACAAATCCCTGGGCTCCGTCTCCCTTAGGAAATACTGCTAAATCATTTGGATCAATGGCACCTACTACCAAGTTGGTTTCTGTAAAGGAATTATCGGCATTATCACAATCATTTCCAAAATCAGTTATCAAAGCAGAAACCGTAAGCTCATCTCCCACCGTAGTCAAAACACTAACGGAATCAATGATTTTCAAATCATAATTGGTAAGTGCTTCAACCGTATCAATAACCCAAGTGTATGTTGCAGAATTAGCGTTTTGTGAAATAGATGACCAAGGAATAGTAGAGCTAATGGGTACAATAGCATCACTAAATGTGATACTCAATTCTACATTATAAGCCGGAAATGCACCAGAATTTCCATATAATACCGCATATTCATTTCTAAAACCTTTTCGCAAAGCGGTGGTACCTAGATTCACATGTAGATTAGGATACCCGCATTGGGTGGTATTGCCAAAATTGTTACCACAATACACTTGGCCGTCTGCCACGTTGACCGCAATGCCATTGGTCTCACAACTTGTACTCCAACCTGAAGGAAGTGTTTGTTGAATGGTGTAATTCCCGGGTTCTAAAAATGCCTCATATTCTCCGTTGGCATTGGTAGTAAACCCTCTATTACCCGGTTGAATAGTAATCTGCACCCCAGGAATTCCTTCTTCACCAGCGTCCTGAACACAGTTTGAGTTAGCGTCATGGTAAACTACCCCACAAACCTGCATTCCATTGCCTTCTACCACATCATTACAGGTGTTGATTGCTTGGTTAGTTAGAACCTGACGATAACCTGATGGCCATTGAATGATTACAGTTTCTACTACACCTGCATCAGCCAAACCAAAAATGGTTTTTAACGAATTTTGACTTCCTGCTCCACCTCCGGTTTGTGCAGAAATTTCTTTTACTTGCCAAACCGATTCACCATTAATGGTTGCTTTTACTGATATTCGAGCTCCAATTGCACTGCGGTTAGAATTTACACCCTGAAGCTTAATACAATACCAGCTATTACAACTTGCTCTACTGTTTTCAAAAAACACATTGGTTTCATCAGAATGATTACCTACCAAGACATCCAAATCACCATCATTATCATAATCACTCCAAGCTTGGGAATAAGAATTACCCAAATTCTCTGATAATGGATTTTCCGGCTTTACAAAATTACCTTGACCATCATTTATATACATCACATTGGAATCATCATGATCATTGCATACATATAGATCTACATCTCCATCATTATCAAAATCTACCCAATTACTGCTGCTTGAATGTCCTCCATCGGTAACCAACAAACCAGTCGTAACTTCGGTGAAGGTTCCATCGCCATCATTGGAATAAAAGAAATTGTTTTGTCCGGAAGTATTTGTTACAAACAAATCTAAATCTCCATCGTTATCGTAATCTCCCCAGCTACATCCCACTGAATTGGCATTATCCGCGGCTATTCCGATATTTGTCATTTTCTCAAAAACCTCGGCTCCGTTATTTCTAAACAAGGAATTAGATTGACCGTTGGTGGCTGGAACAAACACATCCATATCTCCATCGTTATCATAATCAGCCCAAGTTGCTCCAATGGAATGCTTTGCTTCTTGCACAATGGCTGAATTAGTAACCGTTGTAAATGTTTCATCGCCATTATTTTTATACAGTACATTAAATCGTGTTGGCATGTAGTCCGTTACAAATAAATCTAAGTGACCATCATTATTATAATCTACCCAACTTGCACCATGGCAATATCCACCATAATTGGCTATATCTCCTGCACTGATTCTCGTGAAATTTCCATTTCCAAGATTCTTGTACAAAGCATTTACCGCTCCGGTATTATTGGCTACAAAAAGATCCAAATTCCCATCATTATTGTAATCTCCCCAAGTTCCCGCAATGGCGCTTCCTCCATCAGAAACAATGACTCCGCTAGTTTCTTTTGTAAAAGTACCATCACCATTGTTATGGTATAAAAAACTGGCTTTATTTTGGCTATACTCTGCAACATAAATATCATCAAACCCATCGTTATCATAATCACCCCAAGCAATGCCCCAGGAATCAGACGCATCGTTAGAAAGGCCCGCAATTGTATTCACATTGAATTGAATCGAAGGGTCGTAGGCGAGATTTATTTGCGGTAAAACTCGGCCACATATCTCCTGGCTTTTTATCGCAATTTGCACAAAATCCCCTGCCTCAAAGTCGGTACCCAACTGCATTTGAAATTTCAGTTGAAATCGATTTTTTGAAACATCTAAAACGCCTACCAAACCTTCGGAACTCAATTCTTCATTTATATCATTTAATTTATACGTTGCTACTCCATTTAATTCTACTGGGTTGGTAACAGTGGCAAAAGAACCTGAAAGCGGATACTTTAATTGGCCAGAACCACTAATAAAGTTCATGGTATTACCAATGGCTTCAATATCTACCTCAATACTATCTAGGTGGGCAAATCGAACACTGGCCACCTCAATAGTTACCTCTACCACATTACTACAATCATCACCTACGGTTGTACCTGAAATAGTTACTTGTGGTTCTGCGTTTTTCGGTTCTACCTCGAGACTATACGTAGTGTAGGTACAATAAAAATGCGCAAAATCACTCGGATACCCCGAACACTCATAACCCGAATAAGCCACTAATTGATCGGGAGCGCAACCAGAATAGGTCGCAATTACACTCAGTGATTTGGTACTTTTAGTTCCAATAGTTCCCAATTTAAAATAATCCGCATTAAGGGATAACGTATCTCCAGTAGCATTATCGATAACATGCTGCACATTTACTCCAGAAGAAGGAGATTTAAAATGCACCCATGCATTTGCAGCACTTGAATTGGAGGTGGTATTTTTTACCTGTAAGTTCCAGTTTACCGTTCTTCCAAGTCCATCCACTATTGGATTTGAAGAAACTAAGTTCAAAGTTGTCGGTTTGTATCGAATTCTATCAGGGCTCGCAGTTAAAAAAGAAGTCACACCTCCTCCAATAATATCATTTTTTGCAAATTGAAACTCCCAATCAATATCCTGATATGTGTTTAAAGGAACATCACAGGTAGGCGCAAGCTCAATAAATACAGTTCCACTAAAACCATCATCACTATAGTCCAAAGAGCCACCAAAAGCACTATAATGCTGCTCTAGATTAAAATGCATATGCCCCCCACTGTTATGAAATGGCACCAAACTTTGTACCGTTTGAGTGGTGGATTGATTGGTAGTTTTGGTTCTTTTTTGATTAAAATATACCTGCACTACCTCGTAATCTGTAGGAATACTTATACGCACTTCTTTAATATGCGCCCAATTTCTATACTCGTATGGAAATAAATTTCCTCCCTCAAAATTATCGCAACAATCGCCTACACTAAATTTATATGTCTGTTGAACCACTCGGGTACAACTTTTGACGGTCAGTCTATTCGCAGATTTATTATCAAAGAAATAACCAATTAATGTAAATCTACCATCATAATCATCACATGCCCATTTATCCGAATTTAACTGGCCTGAATTTGCTCCCCAAGGAGCACTAAAAGCGCTGGTGAACAAATCGTTATCAATGGTCACCTCTTCTACGTCACCTCCAATATTTCCTGTAACTCGATAGCGCACCTTAAATGTGATCGAATCATTGTGGGTAAAGTAGAAATTACCTCCACCTCCTGGGGTGTTAGGTAAACCCGTACAATCATAATTAGGTAAAAAGGAATATCTAAACTTACGCGAATTTCCATTACCATTCACCACACTAGTTTGAAAATTAGTACACGTATAGTTCGTCTGAGTCGCGCCATCATAAATAACAATTTCCCCATCCACAAAATCAAAGTTTTGACCAAAATCAATATCTGCCTCCACAAAGAAATTATAAAATTGACTGTTATTCGATCCTGTTCTTACCACGGATTTATAAACAGTTTCCAACGTATCTCCCACCATTACACGGTTAGATTTTACTTTGGACATATTTAACAAACCTGTATTATCGGCAAGTCCATTGGCATCATTGTCTGGACTACCATAATTTGTTCTCCGCGTTTTAAAGGATAAAAAATGTAATCCTTCGCAATTACCAATAGGACAATGCAATTTGGTTGTAGTGGTTTTATTACACACCATTTCCACTTTACACGATCCACAAGAAGTATCTGGTATATAGTTGATATCAAGAACAATACTTTTGTTTCCAGAGTTGGCGTTGCTACAATTTCCTGTAAGATTCATTCTAATTTCTGACTTCTGAATATTGAAAGGTTCTGGAACAGCAAACAAAGCAGTAACTTCTCGTGTACCAGAATTGAAATTAACCGATATTGGTGTCCAAAAATCAGGACTCGATTTCCAAACGAAATCATCAGTACCTCCTGCCCAGTCTAAGCCATCAGGAAGCGTAGCGATTACCTCATATCTTGATGTACTGGAAACCGGTAAATTATTATCGTGACTAGAAATGGTGTACACGAACGGTAAAGTTTCACCTGCATTAATATCAGTTGGAGTCTCTGTAAATAAAGTCATATTTAACTCGGTTGGCTCTTCTCCCGTTTTTGTACTAGAATACGAATTATTACCACACATATCTTGATAATCCACTTGATACTTCCATCCCATTAAAGCCTCATTTGCACACTCATTTATGCAGCAATGCAATGATCTCCATTCAATAAACACCGTTTCACCGGGAGCTATGTCCATAGGTAAATTTACGACTACGCGTCCAATGGGGTTACTTCCCAGGCAACTATAAGCTCCGTCATTTCGGGTAGCATAAGTAATTGGTGAAATAGATATAGGAGAACCATTGCTGCCAACTTTATAAGTAACACTGGCCTCATCTATGGCTGAAAATAAATCTTGATTATAGGCGCCACCATTCGACTTGTAAATGTCAACGGCTACATTGGTTGCGTAGCCTTGGCCGTTATTCACTAACCTTATTAATTGATCACTTTGCTGATTTGAAAAACAGGAAGATAAACTACTATTGTGCGCAATAGTTAAATTAGGATTCTTTAAGCTTATAGTAGCATGTCCATAGGAAGTAGATGATTCTCTTTCTTGAGAGTTGCAACCCCAGGACGTTTTTAAACTAGAGCTAACTGTACCTTCAGTACATCCATTTGCAGATAAGGTTTGAGTAACCACTAATTGCTCATTTGTATTAAAATAAGCATCATTATTTCCCACATTCGCAAAATCCGCCCCGGTAAACGAAATGGAGGTCTGAGCCCCATTTAAAGTCCCCAGAGAAGTAGCTATTAAATCTAAGCCTGACGCATTTCTGATATCTGACAGGCTAAATGAGCTCAACTTACCATTTCCGGCATTAATAATGGTGATATTACGAGTAAACGTATTTCCTGTAACCACATTTTTTGAGGTAGGACTTACATTTAAAATACTCAACGCAGCATACAACACATTGTAAGCGGAAGAAGAATGGTTTAGGGTATTATTTCCCAGATCAACGCTCACTTGATTTCGAAATACATTTCCTTGCTGCTGAAAACTTATTGCATCCAAATTAGCCTTTATTTGGATTTCAAAAACGATAGAATCTCCGGAAGCAATTCCATTACTAGAAAATACCAAACCAGAGTTTTGAGATACATTATGTTCTTGAACATTCTTATTCGTTGATTCATTTAACGAACTAGCTACATAATCCAATCCGGTAGGTAATGCAACGGTAAAATCTAGTCCCCCAGGAGCACTAGCACAATCATTTGAATTTGTATTTTGAGTGACCGAATTTTCAAAAACGGCAACATTACCGGGGTCAACAATTGTACAATACTGAACGGAAGGATAGGGCCAATTACCTCCTGCTCGTAATTTTGAAGATCCCTGATTAGGGCTAATAAAAATTATTTTCTTTATCAACACCGCTTGAAAAATTCTTATATCCACCTGACCGTTACCTGTGTTTGTAATGGTCAATTCATCTACTATCGAAGCAGATGGCGTATAATTATGGTGACCAGAATTTTGAGAATTCACCGTAATTTGATCGGAAACTATTGATGTTTGGTTCCCCAAAAAATTAGACGAATTATTAACCAATTTCACCTCATAGAATCCAGCGTCTCCGCAAACGGTTATTTCAGGCGTTATTGTTGAACTTAATTCCGGTTGAGTTTGAGACCAAACGGTAAAACTGGTGGCGTATATTAGAAGTGAAAAAAGTATTTGTTTCATAATCTGTGTTTTAGTTGACCACGCCCAAGCGAAGAAAGTGCCATGTCTAATAAAATTTACAAACAACTAAACAACAATAACTTAACGCATATTTGATTTGAAATAAATTAGTAAACATTCCCAATTCAGGAAAAAAACTTCCCTATTTGGGAATTAGTACTACTAATTGTAATATCAATACATTACACAAGAAACTAGCTAGTTTCAACTATTACATTACCCTATAAAAAATTGGGGGGCTTACCTCTAGCTGAGAAGTAAGTTGTTCAATATAACATTTGTAAAATCGGCTTATTCTACGGGGAGATTATTGGAATCTAAATGCCATCTTTTTTGGAACAATCGCAGAGTATAGTTTTCATTTTTGGAAAGATGGGTTCGTACTTTAAAAACAAATAAAAGGATTAAGAACTGATAGAATAAAATACCATAATTCGTTTCTCCGAAAATACCAAATTCGGTAAGAGAATTTATAAAAATAGGGATAAACATAGCAATGAAAAAGTCGCCATAAATACTTGTTTTTCGTTCTTTCACATAATTGCTTATCGTGGTTATCAATTGCCAAAACGCCACAAAAAACCCTACAAAACCAAGGTTCATCAACACTTGCATGAAGGTATTATGAGTCATTTTAGCGGCATAGGTATTTAAGCTTTCAAAATAATCGGTATAGTTAATACGCATGAAACCAAAACCAAAAAACGGTTCTTGAATAATGCCTTCGTTCAATAAAGCCTTCCAGAAAGGGATTCTACCTGTCATACTCAGCACCTCATTCACCCCTCCCCCATCTTTGAAAATCACGAATTTCAAAATAGCAGGAACAACCAAAGCCACACCCACAAACATGGTGATTTTCAGGTTTTTATTATCTGATTGTAGAATTAAAATTCCAATTATTAACAAAAAGCCAATAGCCGAGGATCTGGAAGCAGTTAAAGCCAAAACAATTAAGGCTGCCACCATCATAATTATAGGACCTATTTTTTTTGAGGTTTGCTGCAAATACAAATAGGTCATTGCCGAACCAATGCTGGATAACATACCTAATTCATTTGGATTCATATAATAACCTCCTAGACGTTGCTCTTCTCCTCCTCGCATACCTCTAAAAAACAAATCAGGTTCAAATAACGCTCCAAATAAGAATATCAGCATTATTGGAAAAATAGCCATGGTAAAAACTTTTATCAAGCTTACGGTGTATAGGGGGAAGTAAAAATTAATTAAGCCTATTACTCGCATAAAAAGCACCACAAATACCAAGCTTTCAAATGTCATTAACCATTGCAAAATGGAATACTTCACATCGGTAGACCAACCAAAAGAAGCAACCCCCAAAAATAAATACACCCCATACAAAATGATCGCTAATATATTTTCATTCCTAAAAGTAGTTTGACATCCTAATTTAATTAAACGCAAATACACCAACAAAATAACCCCAGTCATTCCCGTACGAGAAATCACTTTAAAAATTTGGTTAATCGTACGGTCTTCAACAATACAGAAATAGCCTGCTATCTTAATACTCAAAATAATAATGAGTACGGTTGAAATACGCTTCACCCAATATGGAATTTTTTTGTTATACATACATTTTTGTTACCCTTGCGGCAATGCTTCTCCAATCAAATTCCTTTAACACCATTTGAACAGCTCCAATTTGCAGTTCCTCTAACCTATTATTCATCTTTGTTTCTGTGGCCTTTTGCATTGATTTCTGAATTTGTTCCGAATTATTCTCCTCTAAAGAAAACCCCGCGGTATACTTTTCCAAATAATCCGCCATATTCGTTTCTTTACTCACAATGCTTGGCACTCCTAGGGCAGCAGCTTCAAGAATAACGCCCTGTCTCTTATACACATCTCCGAGCCCACGAGACTCCTGAGCATCTCGT
>OLHJ01000303.1_pt1 | contig 16273 bp, 20 predicted proteins | sample 1609491 | NCBI WGS metagenome assembly OLHJ01 (sample SAMN05416861, study PRJEB24817) | seawater metagenome | isolation source: Sea water | place: Canada:Atlantic | collected 2013-11
AAGCGCGATCTCCGCAGTTATACTGCCTGAACCCGACAGCAGAAACTTCACGGCATCAACATCTGCATCCGCTAGGCGCAGCCCGAATCCGGTGTAATCGTAGCCGTTACCGTCGTAGCGAATTCCGCTCCAATGATGCTGTAGACGCGCGCGTTTTGCTGTCCCCGGAGTGTAGATGCTGACGACGCCGAATGATACTTCTGTTTCTGCATCGCCAAGGTATTCCGGGAAAACAATCTGCGCAGCCGACAGGCTGGTGCTCGAGCCGGTGCCGCCCGACGTGTTATAACCGTGGGCCACGTAGGAATAATCGCCAGCGCCAGAATCATAAATCGAACCGCCATCAGTGCTCGTCCGCAGCCACAGGATCCGCGCAGAGGTGTCGGACCACATCCTGCGCACAACGACACGGTACTCGTCGTAGAGCGAGTTATTGAAAGCCGTCAGATTGTGCTCCGCTGCCGTCGCGCTGATCGTCTGTAAAAGTACCCAAGTCCCAACCGGTATGCTCCAAGACGGGTTCGCCCCGGCACCAGCGGTAATCAAGGACTGCCCAGCGGTGCCTGCCGCCAGTTCAGTCGGCGCTCCGCTTGCGCCGTAGTAGATTGTGCCGCCCTGCGTGCCGTGCGCGACCTTGGCTAAGGTGACTGTGTTGTCTGGAATCTTGACCGTAGTGATCGCGTCATCTGCAATGACGCTACTCGTTACCTTTGTCAATGCCATGTCTATTCCTCAGTTGTCTCTACCTGTGGCACATCCACCGCAGCGTTAAGCGCCTGCACAACCTCTATCAACACCGGGGCTTCGTTACCCTTAATGTCGATACGAGCAAGGAACGCAAGCGCGTTTTCAACGATGCGCTTTTCCATTAGGACACCTCTGCCCACGGAGTACCGCTTCCCTCCACAGGGTCTTCAAGTAACGCGAGTTGTGCCGCCACGTTTGCCTCAATGGATGCAACTTCTTCATCACCAAGAGCAGCCTTAGTCCACTCAAGAGCCTTCGCCTCGGTGATGTCGGCATACGGAATAAAATCTGTAATGTCATCCGTCGGGATACCGACAGAGCCGTAGACCCTGCCTTGATTGCCGTCGGCATCTACATCGACACACTGCCAGTGAGAATTGTTGACTACGTTTGTCTCACCGTCGAGAGAGACAGCATAGTCGAGTTGTACGATAGACCATGTAATTGCCATGGGTTTCTCCTAACTTAGATTAAGTGTTGCCACAGCGTGTATTTCTGTGGATGATTTTACAATGTAGTCAATGCGATCTACAGCGTTAGTACCAGTTGAAAGTGTCGGGGCAGTCCCACCGGCAAATTTCCAGTAGGAACCAAATGATAGTGTACGACCACCTGTTGCATCTTGCACGACAAAAATTGAACCTGTCTGACCTGCATCAACATTTGTTGGATTGGCAAGTGTACGGTTACCGCCTAGCGTTACTGTAAAGTTTTGATTAGCATCGAAGTTAGGCGTGATGGTTGCACCGTCTGTTAGCGTTCCGATTAAAGCACGAGATGCTTTGGTAATTTCAAATTGTTTTGCAGGGCTGGTAGTACCGATACCGACGTTGCCGTTAGCTTCAATACGCATTTTTTCAGCGAGAGTACCAGAATTAGCTGTACTAAAGACTAACCTAGCTGTCTCACTTCCGCCGCCGCCATTCGTTACGCCCGACCTAATACCACCTACCTCCACCGTTCCATAGGTAAAGGCAACCCTAGCACCACTTGTACTAGCATCGTAGCCCGTTGGATTTATGTCTCCAGCGATATGGATGATGCGATTACTGTACGCGCCACTTCCAGTGATGTCTAGTTTTGAGATTGGAGCCGTCGTACCTATGCCGACGTTGCCGCTGCTATTAATCACCAGTCTATATGTACCCGCTGTTGCATCATAAATACACCAACCACCATTGCTAAATCCAGTAGCTGTATCAAATGCACCATATAGCCAGCTACGGTTTGTCGTAATCGCAGAGATATCACTATTATAGGCATCACCACCAGAATTGGTTTGATGTATCCTGTTATGAGTGGTTGCTGCGGATGTTACTATGTGTAAAGGCCCAGACGGGCTAGTCGTACCTATGCCGACGTTGCCACCGACATTAAATGTACCGCCAACTGATGCAGATGTAATAACTGTTAGTGTATTAAATGTTCCACTATCAGCAGATACATCACCTTCAATGATTGCATTGATACTTGTAATCGCTGCTGCATTAATACTGGTAAGTACTGAAACTCCTGCAACAACCGCATTAATACTTGTAATAGCATTAGCGTTTATTGTAATGTTTGTATTACTATTGTCAATGCTAGTAGCAAAGGTAGCTGACAGTGCTACTGCAAAATCACTTACTGATGTAATTCTTGTGTTAGCTGTGCCAATACTGGTAGCTAAAGCTAAACTTGTGGCAGCTAATTCAGCATCAGTAGCAAAACCTGAACCATCTCCTATAACACTATTAATAGAGGTAATAGCATTTGTATTAGTTGTAATATTAGTATTACTATTATTAATGCTGGTAGCAAATGTAGCTGATAATGCTACTGCAAAATCACTTACAGATGTAATTCTTGTATTAGCAGTTCCAATACTGGTAGCTAAAGCTAAACTTGTGGCAGCTAGTTCAGCCGTTGTAGCAAAACCGCCGCCGCCTAAAATTACATTAATACTTGTAATAGCTTCTTTATTAACTGAAGTTAAAGCACTTACTGCTGCAATATTTAAATTACTATTATCAATGCTGGTAGCAAATGCAGCACTTGTTGCAGCTAAACTAGATGCTAATGCTACAGGTGATCCTGCAATATAAATATTAGTTCCTGCATTTAAAGTAGCTACAGAAACATTGTCACTAAAAGTAGCTGAAACACCTGTTAAATTATTAACAACTGAAAGTGTATTTGCAGTAAAAGCTGAAACACTTACAGCACTAAAATTTAAAGTATTAACTCTTAATTCACCGATGCTTGCACTAACTGCATAAAGAAAATCTGTTTTAGTATTTCCTGTTACTGATAAATTAGTTCCTACATAAAGAGAATCTACCACACTAACAGGACCATTAATCCAAGCTGATCCTCCAATACTGGTATTACCGTCTATATTAACGTCACCAACAATACTGGCGTTTGCACTTAGATTTAGATACTCACCAATAAAGGAAGAAGCATTAATAACAGATATTGAAACGCTTGTCTCAGTACTAATACTTACTACTTGCCCTACGGAATTAACTGCAATATTAGATAGCGGACCATACGATCCTGCTGCTACTCCTGAAGGATTAAGAGCAATTGTAGGATTACCTTCAGTACCATCAGCATTTGTAATTGAAACACCTGTACCAGCAGTAAGTGTTCTACCATATACTTGACCTGCACTTACAGCAACAATGCCTGTAGTTCCTGTTAGATCAGCTATAGCATTTAACTCAGCCGCAGTAGCAGTTAATGTACTTCCACTTAACTGGAATGTTCCATTAATATTAACAGCACTATTACTAAGTTGCAGTGGAGAGTTTGTTCCTGCTCCATCCTGTACAGTTTGTACAGTTGCACTTAAACCACTGTTGTCAGTACTTACTTGCAGAAGCTGCTTATAAGTATTGGCTATCTTTTGTCCTGTGAGTGTACTCATTAAATTAAATTCCAATAGTTATCTGTGTCTTCAAAATTAGTAGCAGCTTGTTCCCAGTTTTTATTTCTTTCAAGATAAGAAGGCGGTCTAGGGTTTTTAACAAACTCGTTATCTTTAACATTAGGAGATTTATTTTGAGGATGATTCTTTAGATCAAACTTACCTTCATAGTCTGTAGGGCAAACAAGCATACCATAACTATTTTTAATCAAAGACCTATGAGGATATTGAAAACCACATACATCACAAATACCTAATACTCGTTTATTACTTGCCATATTATACCCTATTTAGTCTCGGTAGAAAATAAGCACTTGCTCTTTCTCTGTCTTCATTCATAGCTCTAGCAAGGCGTTCTTCATATTCAAGTTTTAGAAATTGAATACGACCTGCATCAATACCCGGTCGTTTCATTGACATGAAGTAAGATAGCCCAATAGTAAGACAGGGAAGAAAACGCCGAGAAATGTCAGCCGTTTGAATAGCAGACTTGTTTACATCCTGCATGTAACGTACCTGTTCCAGCTTTAAAGTATCTGTACTATTTTCAGGAATAGGCCAAAGATACACAGTAGGATTGTCTCTGCCTCTACGAATAGTGTATTGAGAAGGTCTACCAGTCTGACCCTTGTTTGGAATTTTTAGGTACTCTTCATATGAGATACGCTGAATTTGAATATCAGTATTATCTCTAGTAAAGACTGCTTCAGTTACATCTATGATACTTGAATCAAGATCATAAGCAGTAACGCTTGTTGTTACGGAAACTACAGTAGTGTTAGTAGTCCAAAGAAGAATACCTCTGTTCTGCCAGTCTTGAAGCAGAAGATTAATTGAACGACGAGCAGACTTAGGATCATGGCCCAGTGTCTGCTCACCGCCAATCATTTCCATTGCTTCTTGAATAACTTCATCAATATCAAGAGAGAAGGTATATGTTCCACTGGTAGTCATAAAAACTATCCTTAGTCGTTGTACTCTATAATTTTACCCGGCTCATGTTTGCAGACTACTTCGTGAGGAGTACCTTTTACTTGTGGACCTTTTCGTGCTACACCAAAACCCTGACCAGTAGGTTTACCAGTCATCTTAATTACGTCTTCTTGTGTGCGAGGATTTTTAATCCAGTTATAAGTATATTCGTTAGCCATTATTTTTTGCTCCTTTTAACTTTACGTTTAATAGCTTTCTTCTTTTTCTTGGGAGGTTTAGTAATCTGTTGAGAAATACTTGAACGACTTATCATTATGTTTTCTTTCTGCCACGTACCAACTTCTGTCCCTTTGGTGGTTCTTTCTTTGATCCACTTGGTCCTGCCCAAAAGAACTTGTCAGCCCAATAAGCTGCACTACTTTTACCCTTGGCAATATTCTTGGCGTGCCTTGCTTTAAAAGATTTACGTGCTTCAGGAGAATAATTATGACCCATCTTCTGATCGCCAAAGCGTATAACCTTTACACCACTACCTTCCTTTACCGCAACAATACCTTTTTTGGTAGGATGGTCTGGTGTACGCTTAGGACTATTTAAACCTGATAGACCATATCGCTTTAGTTTATCACGTTCAGAATCAGAGAGTGCCATATTACTTTTCCTTTCTATACTTACGTACCTTTTGTGAAACACTCTTAGGCTGTTTTACAAACTGTTTACCTGACTTAGTTCCTGCACGCTTGGCTTTAGTTGTTGCAGCGTACTCAGAAGAAGATAAAGACTTGATTGCTTTTTCAGGTAAGTATCTTTCTCCTGTTGCCTCCTTTCCTTGAGTTGAAGGTTTACCAGATTTAGTGCGCCACTTTTGTTTTGTCCAAGCCTTTAAACTTTTCTGTTTTTTAGTTGGACCTGACTTATACCTACCACCAGTTTTTTTATATTCACTTGCAAGTAACTGTGCTTTTCTAGCTGACCATTGACCGGGTTTACCACCCTTGTCTCCGGCCATTATTTTATTCTTTAATCGTTCTCGCAAGCTGGGTTTAGTATAGGTATTTACCATATTACTATTTCTTTTAGGTTAGGGTTTACTTGTCTTTCTCAAGGCACTTTAGTATAACCGATTACAACCACTAGAAGAAGGTTTAGCTTTTTTCATTTTACTTTTACTTTTATTTTTACTAGGAGATTTAGACGAACCTTCCATAGCTAACTCTTGCTGAAGGGTAACTGCACCACCTTTTGAATATTTCATCTTTTTCTTTTTATTAGAATACATAATTAAATCTCCTATTAAGTTGAATTAGCAAGTAAAGGATTGTCTGCACCAACGGGACTGGCAGGTGTTTGCATATCATCACGACGGGTACGACGTGCTTGGTTACGCTGTAAATCAAGAAGTTCTATGTACCGCTGTTGAAAAACACTGATTGCGGGATAATCTTTTTGAAACATCATTGCTTCCATCATGCAAGAGTTAAACAAAAGATCATAACAATAATTAGTAAAATAGTTTGTTGGTGAGACTGAACTTAAAGTAGTAGGTCTGGATACGTGTACTACCTGTCCTGAATATGTTGAAACAGGAGTAGGAGCAATTAAAACGGTAGAATTATTACGAGGTGAATAGTATCTAGGCTCGCTAGTAGAAGCTGAAACAGGCCAATAGTCATTTATATATTCATCCGTTCTTTGAAGTAAGTTAATTTTTGTTCCGTTACTTGTAATATTAATATTTTTTACTACGCGTGTTCCAGTAGGTAGAGTGACAATATTGTTGCTTATACTCACAGCTACTGAAGTATAAGTTACCAAACCATAATCGTCTAAATCTTTTGTAAGTCTTTCCTCTGCACGATTAACCATGTTCGGAACATAGCTTTCAAATTCCGAAGAATCATTCTCGCATGCCTGAATAATATCATTAACTAGGAAAGTATAATTAGCCATGAAACAATGCTACAGTAGCAGTAGAGGTTGGCGCAGAAACTTTAATCACACCGTTCATGCGAACACCTAAATCAGTCATAAAAATTTCATTGGCATCTGATGCTGTTGTTAAAACAAATTTAATATTGCTTCCCTGTACATTACCATAGTCATCCGTTGATGTACCTGTAATAAGAAATGTTCCTACACCAGTAGCAAAGATAGAACGAACACGAGTATCAGAGACAGTTACACTAGACGTAACATCTAAAACTGCTCCACTACCAGTTACAAAACCCTGCCTTAAAGTTGTTGTCATTTAGCAAATTCCTATTGTTATTTAATTAAAAGTAACAGATGCGACCTTAGCATCAAAAGCAAGTCTTATTATAACTTACTTATTACAAATACAAAAGAAAGGGGTGAAAAGAAAATAATAAAGTATTCTCCTCTCACCCCAATCCATAGTTAGCTATGGTTAGAACTTAGGAAGAACCTGAAGCACCATAGAAACCACGCCAATCGGACCAGCCAAAGCTGTATCGTTCGCGTGCCTTGTAACGAAGATTACCCGTATCAAAGTCAGGTTCCATCTTTGTCTGTAGAGGTGCACGAACAAACATCTTTGTTCCGTTGGGGCAGTCAGTTTTAATGAACCAAGCATTAGTGTCAGTGAAGCGACGGTTTACAAAGAAACCACCGGGTACTAGACCTTGGTTACGAATGCTATTAACGTCATTCGTATTTGTTACACCAGTTGTGCTGTTGGTAACAGTTGTGGTGCTTAGTGTGCTGTTGAGAATCTGATCAGCAGTAAACGCTAGATCAGGAGGAATATGTAGTGATTCTGCTTGTAGACCAATTAGAATACCACGATCATCCTTTGCCTTTGCAATAGTGATAAGAGCAGTCTCAAGAGATGCTTCAGAAAGATCAGTTGCACCTAGAGTGTTAGACTGATTACCAGAACCTACGGTTGGGTGTGAGTCACTGAGCAGTGCAACACCGTCACCGCCAAGATAGGAAGAGCTGAAGCCGTTGTTGAAAACGTCAGCAGCTTTTACCTGCTTGGTATTAGCCATTGCACGGGCAAGTCCTCGTGCACGGAGCTTGGCAAATGTGTCATAAAGATTATCTTCCATAGCTTCTTCAGTGACAGCAAAAGCAAGGCTGATTGTCTCGTGTGTGTAACGAGCCGTGTAACCTTCCTGTGCATCATCATACTGAACGGATGCACCTTCACTTTTAACTGGTGCTGAACCAAAGCCGGTGAATAGAACCTCTTCTTCAAACGCACGATCAGAATTTTCTACGTCGAATAGCGAAGCATGTTCGTTATCCACATCTGTGTATTCGATTCCAAAAACTGCGTTTAGTCCGGGAAGAAGTTCTTTAGCAATACTAGAGCGATTAATAGCCATTTTTAATTATCCTTTCTCTTCATTCCCGGGTTAGCTTGCTACAGAAACTGTAACATAAGCATCAACATTCTGTACTAGACGAACTTCCAGTTTAGGGAAAGCACGCTCAGTAGCAACGTCAATGTTATTGCCCGGTTCTTGAAGAACACTGATAACACGAACCATAGCTGAAGCACCTGTGCGTGAAGCTGCTTTAATGCCAAAGCCGGAACGGCCAGTGTAAGTTGAACCTGAACCAAGAGTAACATCAAAGTTTTTGCTATTGATGTCACCTACAGTTACGGAAGCATCCGCTTGTACAGTAAAAGTAGCCTGTGGATCGTCCATGACCATTGCACGAGCATTAGTAACGGACGTGCCTGAAGGCCAGTGAGGTGACCACGTTGGTTCACCATCCTGAACATAGTTACAACCCATAAATACACCAACAGTGCGATTATCTGCGCTGGTGATAACTTCGATATTTCCGTCCACATTCTTTACAAGATCACCTGTAAAGATATTTCCTGTAGTCCCTGAAGCAATACGGTATTCGCTGAAACCTGTACTATTTACACCTGAACCTCGGATGCGGGAAGGACGGAAACCACTTAGTGCTTTTGTAGTAGACATAACACTTTTATCCTTTCTCGTTAAGTAAATACTATGACAAAGTAAAGGAAAGTATAACAGCTTTTAATCTTGGAAAGAAGCTGCCTTTCCTCTAGTAACTTTTGTCCTGCTTGCGTTAGAGATCGGCATACGTGAATCTGAACTACGCATTAGTTGAGCATTCACTGCATCTACCGCTTCTCTACTTTTGTTTTCATAAAACTCTTGACGAGATTCAGCCAGGTCAGTTGGCATTTTTGCCAAAGCCAAGTCCCCACGACAGACTGCTCCTGTATATCGTCCTGTCTCCCTCACGAAAGAAGAGTGCATCATTTCAGGTACTTCTTCAGAGTTGACTACTTCCCAACCTTCTGCTGTACGCTTTCCCATATTCTGGTAGTCGTCATTACCCTTGAGAGTAATCCGTATCCAACGAAGAGACATGCCTTCATTAGAAAATCGTTGACGAATTGTTTCAGGAATGTCAAGCCAGTTAGGTTCTTCAAAAGTCCTACGTGATTTGTTTTCCCTTGTTGATGCTGTACGTGATTCAATATTCCGTGTCATTGTATTTATCATTGTCCTTCTCATCCACGCTGGTTAGATGCTTGTGTACTCGCCATCGGCCTGTTCGACCTTTAGCTTTTCTTGAGCATATTTTTCAAGTGTTATTCCCCATTTATCAGCTAACCGTACATCTTCTTGTGTTAGCTTTACCCTGTTCTTAGAGTTAGAGGTTTTAGGTGTGCGTGACGAACCTGCTACCACTTGAGCGGAATTTGACGGAGTATCCCGCAATCGAGGTGCTTCAGTCTGAACTACTGCTTGTTCAGTTTGAAATTTGTGAGGATACTTGCGTTGCAGTCGAACGTCAATCTCCTCGTAGAAATCATCATCTGAAGGATCATAACCTTCATTCTTTAGTTCCTGATCAAGAGTAAGTGCAGCAGCAGTCATGATCTGATCCTGACCAAACCAAGGATTCTTTGTTGCCCAGTCTACAGCTTTTGGATCGTACTGCGGTGGTTCCTTTTGTGCTTGCTCCTGCTGTACTTCTAAACTACGTTTAACTTGTTCATTGTAATCTTCCCATGCCTTACGCTGTTGATGAACCTGCGTCATCTCTGCATAGGCTTTACTCATTGATTCTTGTGCTGACAACATACGGTCTGCGTCACCAGTTTCAGCAGCTTGCTTATAAACTTCTCGTGCGTTGTTTAAAGTTGTTTCAAGCTGCGATTCAGTTGAATCAATTGTATTCTTTAGTGAACTTGAAAGCTGTGTGTCTCGCTCCTTAACTGAGGTACGAAGACTACCTACTTCATTCCGTAATCGTTCCAGTTCTTCATCACGTTCCTTACGTTGACGAATTAACTGACGAATACGTTTTTGTGCACCTTTTGTTTCTACACCTTCAAGTTCTTCAGGCTGTTCTTCCTGTACTTCATCCTGATCTTCTTGTTTCTTTTGGACGGTAACAGGAGCAGCTTCTTGCACTACTTCTTCTTCGTCTTGCTCACCTTCAATTTCAAACTCAACTTTATCAGCTTCAGTTGAATCCTTACTTAAATCAATGCTTGACCAATTTTCTTCTTGTTCTTGTTCTTGTTCCATATTCTTTTTAACTTCCTTTCTTTATTTCCGTTAGTAGCGAATCTAACGTGTTGTAAGTAAAAGTACTGAATTTTTACTTTACGCTGTAATAGTTTAGAATTAGTATTCTACTATAGTAATTCTATTTATACAAATTAATTTGATAGGTTGTATGTTGGATCAAGTAAAGCCGGTTCACTTACTTTCATAATAATCTGATCATCAAAAAGAAGTAGAAGTTTCAAACCCTTATATACAAACTTCTGACCGGAAAACTTACCATAACAAACATAATCGCCTGACGTACACCACTGTCCGTTAGGAAATTTTTCTGTATCTTGGTAAGCTAAGTCACCTAACTTTAAAACTTTTCCTACAGTGGTAAGATAAGAAATATCGTCCTTTACCTTATCAGGAAGAATAATTCCTCCCTTTGTTTTCTTTTTAATTGATACTGGTTGTACTAGAATATGAAAGCCCGGTAGTTCAGGTAGGCTGTTCATGTCAATCTTTACTTCATTCTCGTCAGTAACCCAATCCGAGTTATCAATACTTTTTTCCATTGCAACTGATTGCATTGTAGTTATTAATCCTCCTCATCATCTTCAAAGATATGTTGCTTAACCATATGCTGTAAACAACTCTTGGACCATTCAAGTCCTTCATAAATTCCTACAGCATGTCGATAGTCATCGTAACTTGAAATATTTCCTGATGCAAGAGAATTTTTTATATCTTCTTGTCTTTTATTAAGAAGATTGTTTAGTTCATCCCAGAATGTCACAAATACCTAACCTTGCTTACCTGCTTCTATTACAAATTTAGTAATCATATCAGCAGCTTTAAATGATTTATCCTTGTCCATGTTGGCTTCTGTCTTGGCAATGTCCATAAGAATGTCCAAAGCCTTTATAGCTGACTCAGCATTACGATCTTTCTCACGTTCCTGAGTCTTATTGGTAATATTAGCACCTTCTTTAAACATATCTAACTGAATTTGTAGTTCTTTAAGATCAAGTTCACGGTTCTTTAGTGTAGCATTGGCATTCTCTTTAGCTACTTGTGTCTGAACCTTCTGTTGTTCTATATTAATACGTTGACCTTCAAGCTGCACCATCTGTGCTTCGGGAGAAAGAGCCTGCTGTTGTGCTGCCATTGCCTGATTAGCTTGCATAACTTGTTGTGCAGCCTGTGCTACGACCATTTCCATAACTTTTGGATCGTTAGGATCAACGCCTGACTGTACAGCAGTAGGTCCATACTGTGTGATTAACTGGTTTGCTACCCCATTTACCTGTTCTTGGTACTTCATTAGCATATGTTCTTGCATATTTGCCTGTAATACTGGAACAATACGCTGCATTAGTGGGTTAGCACCATTCATTGGGTCTTGAAGGTACATTGTTTTAGCTTGAATGTGTGCATCATGGTTCTGACCAACAAATGCTTTAATAGGCATACCCTTTACTGTCGCTGCAATATCACTGATTGGGTCTAAAGGTACAGGATCAGGCTTACGTGGCATGATCTTGTCTAGATTAGGGATGTTTGCAGTAGTCAGAATAGTCCTATTTAGTTCTTCAATGTTAAACATACCGGGTGGTGATGACTGAGCAAGCTGTAAAGCAAGTTGTGCCATCATCATACGGTGTGCAGAAGAAGGAATATTAGGATCGGACACTGGAATAATGTCAATCCTGCCATCAAAGTCACTACGCATAATTTTGACTGTACCATTTGGAATGTCAATCAGAGACTCATCAGGCAGATACTCGTTATTAATCCTACCTAGTAGTTTAAATTCATCATGTTGTGCCTTATGTAGACGCTTATGAATAGCACTAAAGAACTTACTTGATGCTTCCAACAGAGCCATCGTTGTTCCTACAGGCCCATACGAGGCAGCATCCGACACAACCTGCTCTGTTGAGTCAGCAAACTTCTGTGCAGTAGTTGTCACGAAGTTGAGCATCTGGAACAGAGTCTGTGATGGTTCCTTATAAGGTAAGTTTATGATCATTTTGGACAGATCATTACCAGTTGCTTCAACTTCGCGAAACTCTCCGGGGGAAATAGGATCATTATCTCCGACAATTCTCATGCCTTTTGCCTTAAATCCACCCGGAAGGTTAGCAAATTGACCAGCATCTACCAGACTACGCATGGCAGCGGTAGCAGTCATGGTCAAGTTACCCAAAAAATGTATCAAACCTAAGCCATAAAAACCAAAACCCGGTACAAAACGATAGTGTGTAAAGAAGATTTTCTTTTCTTTACGACGATCATCCTTATTATAGTTACGTCGAATGGATAAAATCTGACGGGATTTCTCTTCCATAGTGACAACATAAGGTAATGCTACACCATCTTCAGACGGAAACTCAGGTAAATCAAGATAGCAGTGTTGTTCAAGTAGCACATATTGTGGATCGTTGTCACTGGTTGGTGACAAACCCATGATTGTATCCATCTTTTGAGAGATTGGACTTAGATTTGGCTGGCTTGCTTGTGGCAGATCAATATCTGAATACATGCCAGATGCAATATCTCGTTGCATTTCAATAGGTGAACGGTAAATAACATGGGTGTAACGATCTGCCCTGCGCAAGTCAGTTGCATAATATGACACATAGAACTGGTCAATAGGTACAAACTCTGATACAGGACGGTTTAGATTACTATCAAAATAAATCTTTTTGAAAGCTGATCCAATAAGTGGAAGATGAAATAGCATACGTTCAAATTCATCAAAGTATTCTGGCATTTGCTCAGTTACTTGATAGTTCATAAACTCCTTGACACGTTTAGCTTGTTCTTCCTTTTCAATATCTACATTACCAATGATCTGTGTTTTGACAGGACCGCTGGCAGGAAACAGTTCCTGCGTAGCCTTTGACTGAAACTTAACTGCTGACTCAATAAGAACAGGATGTACAGCAGTACATGCTCCTTCAAATGGTTCTGAAGTATCTTCCAGCTTTAGACCTAAAAGGTCAAAGCCTCTTTCAAACATGCTTTCCCAGTCAGCACGGCTATCCTTATCCGCTATAAAATTATCATACACCTGATTTGCAATATCATCAAGAGTATCATCATCTAAGTCTTCAACCAAGTTACTGAAAAACTCTTCTTCAGTTTCATCCTTTTGTTCTTCAGACAAACCTTCATCAGCATTAGTTTTAAACTCAACAATAACCCCACCACCTTCAGGATCATACTCAATACTTGTTTCCTCTTCCTCACCATTTTCTAGCGTACCTGATTCAATCTCAACAATTGAAAGTTCAGAGGTTGGAATAGGATCAAAAGGATTGCGTTCAGTTGCCATGTTAGTTTAAATCCTTAATAAGTAAAAATGTAATCTGCTACTGTTTTACCGACACACTTCATTTGTAAGTCCTGTGTGATAAAGTCTGCTATTTCTTGCGGTGCTGTACCAAAGCGTTCACATGTATCTTTAATCTCAATATTAATTACTGGTTTATACCGCTTGATTGTTTCAATCGCACCTTTTAAAAACTGTAATTCAAAACCTTCCACATCAACCTTAATGTAATCAATACTGTCAACATCAAAGTCAAAAGAATCCAGCGTCCTCAGTAGTGCCTTGTACGTTCCATTGCTATAGTCAGTGTCAATAGAAGCAGTACCACTGTTACCTTCAGAAGCATAAGACAAAGCAATCTCTACATTATTCTCATTACCCAAAGCAAACGGAAGTACTTCAAACTTTGATTTTGAATCTTCTAGTTGATCCATGTCTGCAATATTCTTTAGCAAACAGTCCCTGTGTTCAGCAATAGGTTCAAAACAAATAACCTTGTCAAAGTACAAACCAAGATCAACTGCCCATGTACCTACATGTGCACCTACATCCAAAGCAGTACCAAAGTTGGTGACATGCCTCAGACTATTGTTCCTGTGTGCCTGTTGATATGCCGCACCACTAAAGTGTGTATCATCACTGGGAAAATAAAATTTATTTCTTTTTTGTAAAGTGTTTATCATAGTTTTAAAGTATACCTCTAAACTCTCCAATATGCAACTTTCTTTTGTCTTCTAGGATTAACATCATCTTCCCAGTTAGGGTCTTCAGGATGCTCCAGTCTCCAACTATCCTTAACATAATGTATTGCCATTGTTAAAGCATCTACCTGATCGTCATGCTTTCCATAGGGAAATAAAACCATTTCCTCGTACAACTCATTAGACCAGCTTTTACCTTCAGGTAGCCATACCCTACCTGCTTCCAGCATTGGTGAAGCAGAGAATACTCTTGATACCTTGTCCTTGTCGGGCATGTATTCAAGTACCGGCAAGCCACTCCTTCTCATATCCTGAATCAATGATTGCCCACTTGCCTTCTTTTCCACCACACACAAATCAGGTCTGTGCTTCAAGTACTCTTCCTTGGCAATCCTTCTCAGATCAGGATATTCAAATCTTCCTCGGACATTCCCTAACAGTATGAGATTACTACTTGCTCCTTCTAAACCTGTCTCTGTATTGTCATCATCATAAAAATTAAAAATACCCCACGTTTGAATGACGCTGTAGTCAGCAGTTGTCTTTGTACTAAAGGCAGTATCATACGTCTGAATAATAAAGTCACAACTAGGTGGCTCAGGGTATTCCCACCAACGTACCCAGTCCTTCTTGATCAATGATCCTTCATCTGGTGTAGGATTCTGCATGTACAGGCTTTCCCAGTACTTAGCACCGTTGGTTGACTTGATTTCCATCTCGTCAATTCTCAGTGTCTCATTATCCTTCCACTCTGGAAAGTAACTTGTACCTTCGGGTAATCCTAATAGTTTACTGGAAGGTTCATCCAACCAAGCAGGAATGCTTACTACGTCCCAACGCATCTTTGTATCAATGTCAAACTTCTGTTGCTGCTTCAATAACCAACCACACAAATCATCATAGTGATAACGAGTATTAATAATAATAATACTACCATTAGGCATGATACGTGTACGAAGACCAGAAGGCCACCATTCCTTTATGTACCTTCTTCCTGCATCACTGAAGCTGTCTTCTTCCGACATAACGTCATCAAGAATAGCTATGTGTGCACCACGCCCTGCAATCTGTGATCTTACACCAGCAGCATAATAAGAACCATTAAGATTGGTCTTCCATTTACCTGCTGCTCTAACATCCTGCCTTAAATTCACACCGGGGAAGACACTGGAAAAGTTATCTGTATTAACTATGTCTCTGACAGACCGACCAAAGTCACTTGACAATTGATCAGAGTGACTGACAGTAAGAATTTCATGGTTAGGGTTATTACCAATATACCAAGCAGGAAATAACTTTGAACAAATAACTGACTTACTTGATCGGGGCGGAAGAAAGACCATTAACCTTTTAATCTTACCTTCTTGTACATCCTGTAATTTTTGTGACAACACTTCAATATGCCTACCCATATGCCAATCATCAACCAATGTCGGTGCTGCTGATCTGACAAAAGTAAGAAAATCTTTCTTTGAATAAACATTTATAATGTCTTTCAAATTATTTCTGATTGACAACAAAAGATTGTACGTCAATTCTTTTTCTTGTTGGTTTAGTTCATCTTTTTTCATAATCCAAATAATACCATAATACTTTTATTATAACAAACTTTAATTTTTCTCCTCCCCCTCCCTACTTTTCTCTTGTATCTTTTTTAGGTTGTGTGTATAATCTCTATAGAGATTCTAAAGAGACTCTAACAAGCTGGTTAGTGACAAAAAAAGTAAGTAGTAATAATAATAATAAAAATAATAATTATAACAATAATAATAGTGTTAAAGAGTTGACTGAGATTCTCTATAGTATCTATAGAGAACTATATGTTTAGCAAGCCTGTTATTTTTTTATTACTAATTCTCTAGCATATCTGTAAAAATAAACAAAGGGGGGTGTTTCCTATACAAGGGAAGCACCCTTTTTGTTTGAATTTTTCAATTGTTATCAAGCCTAGTATTTTTGGTCTATATATGTCACCCATGATATATACGCGCGGAGGTACGGGGGATTCTTTTGGGTGGGGTTGTACACTATTCTTCCTGTGGATTAAACCATTCCACACAATCCTCCTGTGATTCTGTCTCTTATACACATCTCCGAGCCCACGAGACTCCTGAGCATCTCG
>OLHJ01000304.1_pt1 | contig 16253 bp, 6 predicted proteins | sample 1609491 | NCBI WGS metagenome assembly OLHJ01 (sample SAMN05416861, study PRJEB24817) | seawater metagenome | isolation source: Sea water | place: Canada:Atlantic | collected 2013-11
ATGATAGAGCCACCACCTACACCAATGGCCATTCCTACCGAAGAGATTAAAAAAGTGATAGGTAAAACTACCGTAATAGCCGCAATCGCCAGTGGCCCTACCCATTGACCCACAAAAATGGTGTCAACAATCATGTATACTGACATCACCAAAATTCCGATAGAAGCCGGAACGGATTGACTTACCAATAGTTTATTGATGCTGTCTGAACCTAAAAGTGAAGATTGGGTTTTCCCCATTGTATGTATAAAATTGAGGTCGCAAAAATAGTTCTAATTGGGCAACCTTGTGAATTAGGTTTCGACATATCATAATAAAGGGTTTACATAAGGTTAAAATTCTAATTTTATAGAGGAAAATTAGTCTATTATTCAATAGTTAAAATGAAAATTATACTATTTTGGTGCGAATAAAATTTATACAGAATATAAGGGTATGCTAAAAAATCTACTTGTCTTTTTTCTGACTTTAATTAGTGGAAACTGGGGTCTTGCTCAAAATCCTGGAAATGTGGGTACTACTAATTTATCGGCTTGGTTTAAACCGGATGGTCTAACCATTGGTAATGTAAGCTCCTGGACAACTACATTTCCAACTGGTGTGAATGCACTTTCGGTTTCAGATGCAGCAACACCCTACCCTCAAGCTACAAGAACTCCGGCAGGAAATATATCGAACTACAATACCACTATTTATTTTAATAACGCAAATTCTAATCCCAATCAAGTTCTTACCAATAGTTCTATTTCTAATTTGTTAGATAATAGATATGCTGGAGATGAAGGAACATTTTTCTTGGCCTACTATTATGAGGATTATGTGGGAAAGGCGAATGACCATTTTTTGGCTTATAATGATGGATTAGATGCTATTCAATTAAGAAACTTGGGGGTTAATGGTCGAATGGCTATTGGTAAAGGATCTGTTTCTGCAAATGCCTGTAGAAACTGGCCAGAAATTCATAAGCCAGCTGTGATTTCCTACAAAGGAAATAGAGGTTCTTCTAGCAGCATGAGTTTCTTTAATCAATCGTATTTATGGACGACTTCTTCGGCTTCGGCATCTTCGGGGGCTGACGGGCTATATATAGGTGTTAAACCTACAGGAGTTGGAGGTTTACACGGTAACTCTGGTTTAAAAGGTTATATCCATGAGGTGATTTTTTATGATGCTGATCTAACCAATGTGGAAATGCACAAAGTTCATTCTTATTTAGCCATAAAATATGGCTCTACCTTGTACAACACAGGTGGAGGAACTCAAGGCGATTATACTTCTACAACAGGTTCCGTTGTATGGGATGCTTCCTTTGGGACTGCTTATCACAATGATGTAATTGGAATAGGCCGGGATGATAACCAAGGGTTACTTCAAAAGCAATCCCATTCATTTGATGATATTACAAGGGTTTATTTAGATTCTTTAAAGACCTACAATACGGCAAATACAGGCAGCTTTACTTCAAATGTTTCTTATGTGATGGTAGGAAGTAATAATGGGTCCATGTGTTCTTCTGTTGCTGCTAATAATGAAGTTCCTGCTGGCTTTGGTTTAACAGAAAGGTTAACACGAGAATGGAAAGTTCAAAATACAAATTGTACCGACACAATCAATTTTGATTTAACAACTTTGAATTGCGCTTCTTTTTATAATGCCAGTTGTTTAAGACTCTTAATAGATGATAATGGTAATTTTTCAAATGCATCTGTATATGCAAATGGAAATGGGTTAAGTATTTCAAATAATGCAGGAATCATTACAGTAAGAGGAATTTCAAATGCGATTATTCCAAGTAATTCTACACGCTTTTTTACGATAGCCGTAGTAGAGCCGCCTCTTGATTTGGGTGCAGATACCACTATTTGTCCGGGTGACACCATTGTTTTAGATGGTACAATACCAAATGGTTCTTATTTATGGCAAGATGCATCTACCAATCCAACGTATAACGCAACTACCATGAACCAATTTTGGGTAGAGGTGGATGTAAACGGTTGTGTTGTTTCTGATAGTATTCAAATTAGTTCTGGGCCAAAACCAATAGTAGATTTGGGGGGCGACACTAATATTTGTATTGGAGATACCATTCTTTATGATGCAAGCCACCCAGCATCAACATATCTATGGAGTGACGGTTCTTCGGATTCTATTTTATCTGTTTACGGTACTGGATTAGTTTGGGTAGAAGTTACAAATGGATGTGGAACTACTGTAGACTCGGTAAATGTAATCGTAAATAATTATCCAACAGTTTGGTTAGGGAATGACACCATATTATGTGATGGTGATACTTTAGATTTGGATGTGTATCAACCAAACGCCACCTACAATTGGAGCACAGGACAACAAGACTCAGCAATTTTAGTCTGGGGAACTGGAATAATTTGGGTAGATTTAACTATAAATACCTGTACTTCCAGAGATTCTGTTGTTACTACTTTTAATCCGGTACCGTTAGTGAATTTAGGGGTAGATACTAGTATTTGTATAGGGGATACCTTGGAATTGGAAAGTCAAACCAATGGAGCCAGTTATTTTTGGCAAGACAGCTCCACTGATTCTGTTTTTAATGCCACGGTGGCCGGAAATTATTGGGTGAATGTAACTTTAGCTAATTGTTATGCTTCAGATACCATGAATCTAGCCATTACGACTTACCCAGTTGTTAATCTTGGACCTGATGTGGTAGCTTGTGATGGAGACCAGTTTTATCTGGATGCATATAATATTGGCGCAACTTATGTGTGGAAAGATGGGACTAATTCTAATACTTTATTAGTGACTCAGGCAGACACTTATTGGGTAGACGTGACCATTAGTAAATGCCATAGTTATGATACGGTGGTGTTCCAATACAACTCAATCCCAATAATTGATTTAGGACCTGATACTCTTATTTGTGATCCGGATACTTTGATATTGGATGCCTCCTATCCGGGAGCAACTTACAGTTGGAATTTAGGAGCAACACAACCCTCCATTACGGTAAATAGTGTGGGACAATATAAGGTAACCGTCACTTCTTTAAATTGTAGTTTTTCAGACAGTATTACCGTTAGTGTTGAGCCTAAACCATTAGCAGATTTGGGTATGGATACAATTTTATGTGCCGGTACAACATTTAGAAAAGGTAATGTTGTTTCAGGTGCAGGTTACCTATGGCAGGATGGATCAGTGAATGCACTTTACGACATCACAAACCCAGGTTCATATTGGGTAAGGGTTACTAAAGGAAATTGTTTTAATTCAGATACATTATTGGTTGAGGATGCAACAGTTATGAATGTTGACCTAGGGGAGGACTCGTTGGTATGTGTTGGTGATGTTATCAATTTAAGCGCAGGTTCAGATAGTGCGGGTTATTTATGGAGTAACGGAAGCGTTGATTCTACGATTTGGGTAACAGAGGCGGGCTTGTATTGGGTGGATGTTACTAACGTATGTGGTACGGTATCCGATTCGGTGGAATTCTCTTTCACTACGTTACCCCAAATTAATTTAGGTTCAGATACGATAATGTGTTTGGGAGATATACTAGATGTAGATGCATATTGGTATAACGCTACAGATTATCTATGGTTTGACGGTTCTGAATTATCTTACTATTCTATTTATGAAGATGGTGAATATTTAGTGCAGGTAACCAACTTATGCGGGGCTATAGAGGATACTATTGAGGTTGAATTTATTCATTGCGAGTGTAATATATTTATGCCCTCTGCTTTTACTCCAAATGGAGATGGCCTTGATGAAACGTTTGGACCAGAAACCATTTGTGAATTAAAGGCTTTCAATTTCTATGTATACGACCGTTGGGGAAAAGAAATATTTAACTCCTTGGACCAAAGCCAAAAATGGGATGGGACACTTGATGGAGAGAAAGTTAGCGCTGGTGTATATACGTACGTTTTGAAGTACAACTTTGCGAAAAAAGGACCCAGAACAGATTACGAGGTTAAGTATGGTACGGTTACCGTTATTAGGTAAATAGACTGGAAAAAGAGGGAGCAAACATCAGAATTATCTTATTAGATTGATCATCGAGGGTATAGATTTTCGGAATAATCAAATACTAATGTTCATTTTCAATATCAATGCGATCCTGTGATCCATATTTTCTTTTTCTGTACATGATATCATGAGTTTGAGCAAAAACCGTTGCCATGAATTAATTTATTCGTTTCGGGGCTTCAGAACATATAGGCATAAAAAAAGCCCGTTCAATAGAACGAGCTCTTTCAAATAATAATATCTTAGAAATACTAATTCATTAAGGCTTGCGCATGAGCAAGGTATTTTTCAATATCTCTACCTTCCGCAGATGCTGAATAGTCTTTGCTAATTTCTTCATAGTAAGTAACTGCCGCAGCGTAATCTCCAATTTTTTCAGCAGTAACACCGGCTTTCTTCAAATAAATAGGAGTTGAAAAATCATTAACGTAAGCATTAGCTGCTTTTTCATACGCAGAAATAGCATTCTCGTATTCTCCTAGTTGAGATAAACAATCACCAATTACCCCTTCTTTAGTAGCTCTAGTTATGTGGTCACCCGCAGAGTATGACTTAATAAAGTCGATAGCTTCTTCATAGTTACCCGTTTGCAACAAGGAAACCCCCATGTAATACTTTGCTGTATTTCCTACTTCTGTTGAACCGTATGATTCAATAATTTCTTCGAAACCCATAAATTCATTGTTACCATTAATGGCAAGATTGAACGAATCTGCTTCAAAAGCTCTTTGGGCTCCAGCAATTTCAATAGCGGCTTCTTTCTTTATTGGGGGTAAGTACATATTGAAATAGTAAAATGTACCAAGAACAACAATTACCACTGCAGCAATAGCAATACCAATGGATTGCTTGTTCTCGTCCAAAAACTTTTCGGCCTTTGAATATGCCTCTCCAATGTTAATATCTTCTTCTTCTACTTGATGTTGACTCATTTTAAACTAGATTTTAAGGCTGCAAATATATTTATTTCGTGCAATTGATTGTTGAATAATTCAAACCTAAACAAGGTTTTTTGTACTTACTTTTGTTCACAACTAAAACTATTTGATGCACCTCAAGCAAATTTCGGTAATAAATTTCAAGAATCACCTCGAAGCAAACTACGAGTTTTGCGATTCTATTAATTGTTTTACGGGCAATAACGGAGTGGGTAAGACGAACATGTTAGATGCCATTTATTACCTGTCTTTTTCTAAAAGTTTTTTTAATGCAATAGATTCTAATAACATCAATTTCGATTCAAATTTTTTCATCGTCCAAGGAGAATATGAGTTTGATAGTAGAGATGAAAAAATTTATATTGGATTAAAGCAAGGAAAGAAAAAGGTCGTTAAACGAAATCAAAAGGTGTATAAAAGATTGGCAGATCATATTGGTTTGTTTCCTTTAGTGATGGTTTCTCCTGCTGATGCTAATTTAATAATTGAAGGTAGTGAGGTTCGAAGAAAATTTATTGATGGAGTAATTAGTCAATACGACAAAGTGTACCTTGAAAACTTGTTAAAGTATAACAAGGCATTAATTCAAAGAAACGCTTTGCTGAAGTCATTTGTTGAAAACCAATACTTTGATCAGGAGTCGCTTGATTTATGGAACGATCAAATGGAGCAATATGCTAAGCCTATTTATGATAGTCGCACACAATTTTTAATGGAATTTATTCCAATTTTTCAGAAATATTATGATCTTATTTCGGGGAATAGAGAAGTGGTTTCTTTAGCTTATGTGTCGCAATTAAACGATGCCACATTTTCAGAACTGTTTGCTGAAAATTTACAAAGAGAACTAAGATCACAGCATACCAAGGTAGGTATTCATAAGGATGACTTAGAGTTTTTAATTGATGAGCATAGCGTAAAGAAGTACGGCTCTCAAGGCCAACAAAAAACATATCTCTTAGCATTAAAGCTTGCCCAGTTTGAAATCATTAAAAACATAAAAGGCAAAAAGCCCATTTTGTTACTAGATGACATTTTTGATAAACTGGACGCAAAAAGAGTAAAAGCATTAATGAAATTAGTGAGTGATCATAATTTTGGACAAATTTTTATTTCAGATACCAATACAGAGCGGGTAGTGAAGTTATTTGAAGATATTGATATTGAGCCCCGAGTATTTGAAGTTAAAAAGGCAGAATAGAAATGGATGATCCAAATCAAAATACACTTGGCGAAGCAATAAAAAAAATGCTTAAAGCCTATCGTTTAGAAAACAAAGTAACGGAAACCGATTTGTGGCAATCATGGGAGGTTATCATGGGCCCAAGTATTTATAAGCATACCCAAAGTATTGAATTGAGAGATAAAGTTTTGTTGATTCGTTTAGACTCTTCCGCTTTACGTCAAGAGTTAAGTTTTGCCAAGGTGAAAATAGTTGAAAAAATTAATGAACATGTGGGTAAGCGGTTTATTGAAGATGTTTTGTTAATGTAAGCTAACAGATAATTAAGAATGCGTTAAAAGCTGTTAATTAGACAACTATTTTAAAATAATGCCGTCAAAACCCAGAACGATAATACCAAACCTAAATACTATGAAATACTTCAAATTTCTATTCGCCCTTTTATTCACTATTGGTGCACAATTCTCTCTACAAGCCACCCATATTACAGGTGGAGATATTACTTATGAAAACGTAGGGCAAGATACGTTTTTGATAAGGCTAAGATTGTTTAGAGATTGTTCGGGAGTATCAGCCCCTAGTTCTGCAAGTGTGAGTTTTTCTAGTTCTTGTGGAAATAGCCTAGTGACAAACCTTCCTTTTCAATCAAGTAGTGAAATTTCACAAATATGCGCCCTCCAACTATCAAATACTACCTGTGGAGGTGGAACATGGCCAGGAATGGAAGAACATGTTTATTCGGGCCTCGTGGTTTTGAGTCCACCTTGTTCATCTTGGACTATGAGTTGGCAAAGTTGTTGTCGTCCGAACACTATTTCCAACCTGACCAATCCAGGAAGTTTATCAACCTATATATCGGCAAGTTTGAACTCTATCGTTTCAGCCACTAACTCATCACCGGTATTTAATTCACCTGGAGCACCCATAGTTTTTCTCAACCAATCTGCTCAGTTTAATTTTGGAGCAATTGACCCAGATGGAGATAGTTTAGAATACCATTTTGCCCCTGGAAGAGAAAGTGCAAGTTTATTAACACCATACGTATTTCCGTATACTTTCTTTTCACCGTTGCCCGCTACAAACGCAATTCTTGATTCCCAATCTGGTCAATTAAATTTTACACCTACTCTTACTGGGAGTTACTTATTAGGAGTAAGAGTGTCTGAATATGATAGGTTAACAGGAGTGTTTAAAGGGGCTGTTCAAAGAGATATGGTGATAACTGTTTCAACTGGAGGTTCCATGAAGCAACCTAATTTTTCTGCTACGGGATTGGTTAATAATGGAGATGGGTCATTCGTAAACGGTACTTTAAATATGTGCGCAGGAGATAGCTTAGATATTGATATCACTGCATGGGATTCAAACAGCACAGATGTTTTGAGTTTAACCCATGATATTTATGATGTTTTAGATTCCAATGTAATTGTTACAACCTCAGGATCTAACCCGATGATAATTAACATTAAATGGCTTGTTCCGCTAGGAAGGTTAGGGACCGATTTTTTTAGATTAGTTGTAAAAGACAATGGATGTCCAATTTTAGGACAAGCCACAAAGTCTATCAAAATTCACTTCAATCAAAGGTTTTATGCCGGAGCCAATCATAATATTTGTGCAGGTGATTCGGTACAAATGCAAGCTATTGGAGGCACAAATATCGTTTGGTCCGTAATAAACGGTCCGGCATTAAATACTAACTCTTCTTCTTCAGGGTATAATGCCACATGTTCAACGTGTGCTAACCCAAAAATGTTTCCCTCCGCAAATACAACTTATCTAGTGGTTTCAAATATTTCGGGTTCCTGCGGAAATACGGATACCGTAGCAGTGAATATTGGACCCAACTTTTCAATTAACGCTACGCCCGATACGACCATTTGTTCCGGAGCGTCCATTCCTTTATCTTCTTCTGTTGTTCCTGCATCTGGAAATTATGAGTATTTATGGACTCCGGGTTCAAGTTTGAATTTGGATACCATTGCTAACCCTATGGCAAGCCCATTAGGTAATATCCAATATAAGCTAGTAGTTGCAAATGGCGCTTGTGTGCAAGAAGAAACGGTGGATGTAAGTATTTCTGGATACTTCCCGGGCGGTAACTATGTAACAGGAGATACGATTATTTGCTCCGGAGGCTCAACGCAGCTTTCAGGTCATTTAGGAAGTTTTCCCCCCATTGCTTCTTGCGGATTTGCTACAGATGTTTATGGCAAAGCCAACCTTAAAGTGGTGGGGAATTCAAGTTTGACGCATACGAGTACTTTGCAAGCTGAAATTTATGAAAGAAATTCAATGGGATCGCGTCATCAAATATTATTTACTGCTGCCGAATTACAAGCCTTAGGTTTTAGCAAAGGAAAAATTTCTGATATCGCCTTTGAAATTGTATCTAATGTCAATCAAACTAGTTTTACTGATTTAACCGTAAAGATGGGATGTACTTCTAGTAGTTTTTTGAGTAACTGGGAAACTGGTTTAACTCAAGTTTTTTACTCCTCCAGTCATATTCCTAGTGCAGGATGGGATCAATTAATATTTCCAACCCCTTATGACTGGGATGGAAATTCAAATATAGTAATTGAAATATGTCATAGTAAAGGCTTTGCATTAGGTTCTATGACGGTTCGATCCTATTACACCAATGTAGGGGCACCAAGATGCATTTTTGAGCACAGTTCTCTAAGTAATGTTTGTTATGGTACTGGAATTACTCCTACGTCATCAAATGCAAGACCTAATGTGCGATTTGGATACTATTATGGAATAGATTCAAATGACTATGTTTATTCATGGACACCAGCAGGAACCGTGGGCACACCTTCAAATAGAATAACCAATGTATCACCAGTATTCAATACCAATTATCAATTGGTTATATCAAATGTGGGTGGTGGTTGCAGTGACACCATAAATACCAATGTTAATGTAAATTCAAGTCAGTTCGATGCGGGATTTAGTTACGATTCATTGGTGTGTTTGAATTCAGGTATTCAAACGTTAGTACCTTTCAAACCGGGAGGTGTTTTTACCGGAACTGGAATTAGTGCCTCGGGTGTATTTGACCCCGCTACAGCAGGGGTAGGTACCTGGCCAATTAATTATAATATTCCAACACCAGCATTATGTTCTAATGACTCCACGGTTATGATCACGGTTCAAGGATTGCCGGATGCCTCATTTATTGAACCAGAAATATGTACCGGAACCAGTTCTTTGCAATTAGCAGCGACTACAAGTGGTGGTGTTTGGTCTGGGATGCAAATTTTAGACTCTACTTTAGGAACATTTGATCCAGTAGGATTACCAGCAGGTCCGTATGAAGTGGTTTATACTCTTAATTCACCCTGCTATAGTTCAGATACAGGGTTTGTTACCCTAATTGAGCCTTATCAATTTGTGTTATCTCAAAATGCCGTTTCTTTATGTCAGGGTGATCGTATTAATTTAACCCAGTATGTGCAATTTTCATCAGCCCCTAATCAAGGATCAAATCCTTATGTTAGTTTTTCTGATCCAAATTCAATCGTTCAAGCCAGTGGTGTATTTGATGCAACTAATGTTGCCCCAGGTAATTATACTATAGATATTATCGTTTCAGATGAAGTAGGAGCCTGTAATTCATCGAATAGTATTACGGTAACGGTTGATGAAATTGATAATGCTGAAATTATTGAGGAGCCATCCTATTGTATTTCTCAATCTACAGCCCAGATTTTTGTGCAACCTTGGTTATTTGGAGCAGGTGTTAGTTTTACTCAGCGCCCATTAGGCAGCCTAGGTCAAGCTGACTCTTTAAATATTGTTCCTTTTGGTCAAAATGGAGAGTTTGTGCCGTCAGATAAAGGTTTAGGATCATGGGAGATTGAAATTAGTTATACCAATGTGAATGGATGCACGGGGACGACTCTTGATACTATTCACGTTTTAGAGGCACCTCAAACAAACGTAACAAATACGGGATTAGAACTGTATGCCACTGCGGGGGCTGGATATATTTATCAATGGTTAGATTGTAATAATGGCAATGTCCCTATTCCAGGTGCCACATCGTCAACCTATATTCCAGGAATTAAAGGAAGGTTTGCCGTTGAAATAAAAGCAGGTAATTGTGTGGCAACATCCAACTGCTTTGAAACTTGGCCTGTTAGCATTTCGGAAATGGAAAATATGGAGGGTGTTTTAGTTTACCCAAATCCCGTAAAGGAATTTGTAAACATTGAAATCCCTAAAAAGGAAAGTGTTATTATTCAAGTTTTGGACAATATGGGTAAAGTTGTTCATACCCTAGAAACTTCTAAAAATCATAATACTATTTCTTTGGAAGAATGTGCTCCAGGTATTTATGCGATTAAGATAAAGGGAGAGAATATTCAGTTTAGTAAAAAGATCATTAAACCCTAAGTTGATATTATTAATCCTGATGCGTGTAATTAGTCGAATTTGTAAATGAATATTGGGAGATCTTGTTAGTGGGCCTAGGTAAAGTGAGAAAGTGGCCTAACTTCTATTACCCTAAAAATAAGTTTTTATGGAATAAGATTTGTAAATTCGTAACCGTATTTATAACCTGTTTTAACGGAAATCTTTTTTTAATTCTTATACTATGAAAAATAACAAAATTGTTTTATTGGTAATTTCCCTGTTGTCATTTGCGAGGGTAGATGCATCCCATATTTCTGGGGGAGATATTATCTATGAGTGTGTTGGTCAGGATTCTTTTCTGGTAACCCTTAATCTTTTCAGAGATTGTGCAGGTATTGCATTGCCTAATGCCGCTCAATTAAACTTCAGTAGTACTTGTGGTAATTCCGTATCGGCCAATTTAGTGCTTCAGAGCACTGCTGAGGTTTCTGTATTATGTCCAAGTCAAATTGCAAATTCCACATGTAATGGAGGTTCTTGGCCAGGAGTCCAAATGGTTTCATTTTCAGGAATTGTGGTTTTAAGTAGTCCGTGTAATACATGGACATTGAATTGGACAAGTTGTTGTAGAAATATGCAAGTTTCTAATTTGGTAAATCCTGGAGGTACAGGAACGTATCTTTTCGCTACTTTAAATTCAGGTATTGATAGTTGTCAATCGTCTCCTTATTTTACAAGTATTCCTGCCCCATATGTATGTTTAAATACTCAAGTTGACTACAATGTTGGTGTAATTGATTTAGAGGGGGATAGCGTTGTGTATACTTTATCTCCTGCATACGAAGACGCCAATACGTTGACGGCTTATTTTGGAACGTATTCGTATTTACAACCCATTTCCGGTAATAATTTAGTGCTAGATTCTGCAACTGGTCAAATTTCCTTTACACCTACCGCAGTTGGTGTTTATGTTTTGGTGGTGCGCGTAGAGAAATATGACCGTATTTCCGGTCTGCTGAAAGGAACCATTATGAGAGACCTCCAGGTGGTGGTCCAAAATTGTATTAATGCAATTCCTGAGGTTGATAGTCCTGGAATTTACAATTTAAATGGAGCCACTCTGGTCGATTCTAATTCTATGGAGGCTTGTTTGGGACATAACCTGAGTTTTGATATAGCCATTTCCGACACCAATTTAGCAGATACTATTTCTATTTCTCATAATATTTACCAAGCCTTAGATAGTACGGCTTTGGTTACTATTACCCCTGGTAACCCCTCAATAGTAAATGTTTCTTGGACACCAAGGCTGGAGAATAAGAGTTTTTATAATTTCTCCATTACCGCCCTTGATGATGCTTGCCCGGTAAGAGGGATGATGGTAACTAGTTTTGATATCCAGGTGAATCCATCGGCATACGCGGGTGAAGATGAAGTAATTTGTTTTGGAGATTCGGTGCAATTGCAGGCTTCTGGTGGATCGTCATTTGTTTGGTCTGTAATAAGTGGATCTCCAATGGTGACGCATGCTACTTGTTTTCAATGTGCCGATCCAATTGTTAACCCTTCAGTTACCACCACCTATTTGTTGGTGTCGAATACAAATAATGTTAACTGTTCTAATTTAGATACGGTTGTAGTTAACGTTGTACCTTCTTTTACATTAAATTTAACAAGTGATACTTCGGTATGTGATTTTGATAGTCTTCAGCTTGTGGCCACTGTAAATCCGACAGGGTCAAATTACTCCTATAATTGGCAATCTAGCAGCGCACTAAGTGATTCATCTATTTCTAACCCCTTTATCTTTCCTACACAACCAGAAATATTTAAAATTCGGGTTTCTAGTGGATTGGGTTGTTATCGAGAACAACAAGTTTCTATTGGTTTATTAAAAGGTATTCCAAATAGCTTTACATTATCTGCGGATTCTGTAATTTGTGTGGGTGACACTGTAAATTTGGAAGTAGATTTTCCGACCACGGTCTCCGCTTCATGTGGGGTTATGGCTAATCAGGTTTCGGGGGTCATTAATCAAGGAGTTATTGGAGTTAGCGCCACCACTACTACCACTTCAACATCATTTCCTTCAGTATATGGAAGATTTTATTGGGGAGTAAAACATCAAATTATTTATACTAAGACCGAGCTTTTGCAAATGGGGATGGAAGCGGGTAGTGTCATTAAATCCATAGGGTTTGATGTAACCTCATTGGGCTCTCCTAGTAACATGGATCAATTAACTGTACGAATAGGGTGCACTAGTGACTCTGCTTTTGTAAATTCTTATTTACCTGGTTTACAGACCGTTGTTCATAGTCATCAATATTATCCAGTTTTAGGATGGAATACTCATTCGTTTTCTCAAGATTATGTTTGGGATGGACAATCAAATATTGTCGTTGAATTATGTTCGAATAATTCTAACTACAGCAGTGCGTCTACTTCAAATACACGTTATACCTCAACGGTAAATAATACGGTAGCCTACTTTAGAGCTGATAATGCAAATGTTTGTAGTGGAACCACTGTTACTACAAGTGTAGATAGACCCAATACTAAGTTTGAATACGTGACTTTACTAGACTCTACTCTTTATAATTATTCATGGTCTCCGGTACCAGCTCAGTTAAATGCTCTGGGTTTTCGTGGGACCGATGCCCCTTTGGTAAATACGGTGTATTCGGTGACTATATCAGATTCCGTTGGTGTTTGTACGCAAGTTATTTCTCAAAATGTCCAGGTAAACTCTGTTCCTTTTGATGCGGGATTTATTTTTGACTCGACCATTTGCGAAGGTGACTCTTCCGTACAGCTACTACCAATTTCAATTGGAGGTATTTTCACAGGAACCGGGGTGGACGTATCGGGTAGTTTTAGTCCTCTTCAAACAGGTGCTGGTTCTTGGCCTATTAATTATAATGTTGGCTATCAAACCGTTTGTGCGAATGATTCTACCATTTGGATAGATGTTATTGGAACCCCAGATGCAACGATTATTGATCAAGAGGCTTGTATTAATTCTAGTGCGGTAAATTTACAATCGGCCACTTCAGGAGGAGTTTGGAGAGGTTTTTTTGTATCAGATTCCATTCTAGGTATTGCAGATTTTACTGGGCTCCCAGCTGGTAATTATGAGGTTTATTATGAAATTGATTCACCTTGTTACAGTAAGGATACAGGATATATTTTCTTAACTGAACCGTATTCGTTTACCCTAAATAATATTTCAGCTCGTGTGTGTGAAGACGGGGTTATTGATTTAAATAATGAAGTCAATATTTCTGGGAACCCTCTTCAAGGAACTAGCCCTTATTGGTCTTTTTATAATACAGATGGTTATGTAGATGCCTTTGGCATTTTTGATGCAGAACCAGCTAACTTAGGACTTCATAATGTAGCTATTTCCATAGCTGACTCAAATGGAAATTGTGGAACCACCCAAACGTTAGGTGTTATTGTAGACCCTGTGGAAAAGGTAGAGATTTCAGATCCAATTAGCTTCTGTGAAAGTCAAACGCAAGGAAGAATTTTTGTAAACCCTTGGCTATTTGGTGCAGGAGTTTCCTATACTCAGAAACCATTGGGTAATTTAGGGATAAATGACACCCTTACGATTCTACCCTACGGTCAAAATGGTGAGTTTAATCCTTCGCTGGTGGGAGTTGGAAGTTGGGAGATTACTATTGAATATGAGAATGTATACGGGTGTGTAGGAATTTTGGTAGATACCATTTATGTACTGGATCCTCCTACCAATGGAGTAACTAATATGGGTAATTATTTAAACGCCACAGCAGGTTTGGGTTACAATTATCAATGGTTAGACTGCGATAACAATAATATGCCTATTGCCGGGGCAACTTCTGCTACATATACCCCAGGTAGAAAAGGGCGATTTGCAGTACAAGTTAAAGCGGGTGAATGCGAAGCAGTTTCTGATTGTTTTGAAACTTGGCCTGTAGCAGTGAATGATTTGAAATCTAATGCGAGAGTTAGTGTTCATCCCAATCCAGCTCAAAACCGTTTAACGGTTTCCATACCTTTCAATGAACACGTAATTATTGAGATTCTGGATAATTCAGGGAAACTGGTATTGAAGGAAGAATCAGACAATCTGGAAAAAACGTTTTCTGTAGAAAATTTGGTTTCCGGAGTTTATATTATTCGAGTACAAGGGCCATCTATTCTTTTTACAGAAAAACTGATAATCCAGTAGCTTCATTTACTTTCGAAATGAAAGCCCGATAGTTTCCTATCGGGCTTTTTTGTGTTTACATTTGAGAATACACAATTATTATGCAGCTTTTGTCAAAATTATCACTGTCTACTAAAGTTTTTCTAGGAGTATGTCTAGGTGTTTTTACTGGAGTTTTCTTTGGAGATAAGGTTTCCTGGATGACTGTAGCAGGAAACGTTTTTATTGGTTTGTTACAAATGACAGTGCTGCCATACATCATGATTTCACTTATTGTGAACATTGGTAGGTTGAGTTTGGAAACGGGCAAACGTTTGGTGAAATTTGGAGCCATATTCTTAACTCTTTTACTGGGATTGGGGTTAATAGGTTTACTCGTTTTTCCTTTTGCTTTTCCTGATTGGGGGACTGGAAGTTTTTACTCAAATGACTTTGTCTTACCTCCTCAAGAATTTGATTTTGTGAAGTTATATATACCTACCAATCTATTTTCATCACTGGCGCTAAACGTTGTTCCTGCGGTGGTATTGTTTAGTATTTTTTTAGGTGTGGGTTTAATGAAAATCACCAATAAAGAAGATTTGCTACGGCCATTAGATGTAATCAATGATGGATTAAATCAAGTAAACAAAATGGTGGTGAAACTTACACCAATAGGGGTTTTTGCTATAGGTGCTGGAGTAATGAGCGAGCTAAGTTTATCAGATTTAAGTAGACTTCAAGGGTACCTTTTGGTTTATTTACTGGCGGTTTGCGTCTTTACTTTTGTAATTCTACCGCTAGTAATATCTGTATTTACCCCATTCTCTCCAAAAGAGGTTTTACGAATTACAAAACCTACTTTAATTACCATTTTCGCTACTGGAAAAATTATTGTGGTTTATCCTCAACTCATCGAAAATATAAAGGATATTTTAGCCACACGTAATGCCAACACCCAAGAAGCGCAAGCTGAAGTGGACATACTTATGCCTTTAGCGTATCCTTTTCCTAATTTAGGCACGTTTATGATCTTTCTGTTTGTTCCTTTTGCGGCTTGGTATAGTGGAAAAACACTCGTTTTGACAGATTATCCGTTGTTTTTGAGCTCTACTTTACTTAGTTCGTTTGTGGCTCCAATTACAGGTTTGCCATTTAGCTTAGAGCTTTTAAATATTCCTAAAGATACTTTCCAATTGTTTGTCGTTTCTACGGTATTAACAGATCGTATTAGGGTGGTTTTAGGTGCTTTTCATTTAATTACTTTAACCTTACTTACCGTTACGGCTAGTATTGGGTTAATGAAAGTGAAATTTGTGAAAATGATTCCCTCGCTTCTTTTTGTTGGATTGGTCTTATTGGGGGGTGTTTTTGGACTAAATAAACTGTTGAGCATAAGCATGGCTAATATTCCAACGAATAAAGAAATTGTTGATGAGTTCGAATTGATTTCTCCCCCAATTTTGACAACCTTGGTAGAAAAACCTGTAAGGAACCCTAATTGGTTGCGTTCAACAGAGAACATAATGGGCCGAATAAAAAGAAGAGCAAAGTTACGGGTAGGGGTGTATATGAATAG
>OLHJ01000306.1_pt1 | contig 16195 bp, 16 predicted proteins | sample 1609491 | NCBI WGS metagenome assembly OLHJ01 (sample SAMN05416861, study PRJEB24817) | seawater metagenome | isolation source: Sea water | place: Canada:Atlantic | collected 2013-11
AAATAGGCCATTACTGGAATTAATGCCAATCCCCAACCCAACTTGCCAAAAGTACCCGTTTTTTCAACGTACTTGATTTCGGTTTTTAAAGTCTCTGGATGAGGTATAATTGCTTCTTTACCTTCATCAAGCTGTGCAGCTAATGGCGTTAAATGAAATTGATCTAACCCAAAAGAGTCAACCGCTTCAATAACACCAGCTTCAAACTTTAGAATGTTGTCATTAGATTGGTAAAAAGAACCTAAGTGATGAAATTCAAAAACATTTTTGGTTTTTAAGTCTTCCCTAACTTCATGAACAAAACCTTTCAAGTAAACCACAGCATCCTCGTACGAAATTCCTTCATTGATGCTTAAGGCATTTGCCAAAAGACCATCATTGGTGGTGATGTTTTTATTAAAACTTAATTTCTTTCCAGGAGGCGTAAATCTATTTTTAGCCATATCTATTTGAGCACTAGCAGGATTAACTACAAATGCGCCAAATTCAGGTATAGTCACACACTCGTTGAATTGCAACAAGTCGCTGATGATATGAGATATGTTTGAAGTATTCACAGAAACGAAAGTAACATTTTTTGCAAATTGAACAAGAAATACCCCTTTTATGAAATTAGATATTTTTTTACTTTGCACCCATCAAACTAGTCATGTTGTTGTTATGAAAGCCGTTAGAATTCCATTAGTGCTTTTTTATTTTTTTACGGTAAGCAATCCGCAAATTTTTGCGCAGAATTCAGTGGATTCGATATCCGCCAAGCTGGTGTTAGAAAACATGTTTGATTCTGTATACTCCTTGAAAAACGTAAGGTTTGATATGTACTCCAAAGAGCGCTTAGATGGCGAGTTAATAAACAGTCACTCTACAGGGATAATGGAATATACGCCAAGAAGAGTTTTTTTACGCGGGTTTGATGCCGAAGGGGTTTTGAAAAATGAGGTGCTCTATATTGAAGGGGCCAATAACAATAATGCGTTGGTTTCTCCCAATGGTTTTCCCTATATTAACTTAAACCTAGATCCTGAGGGGGACATCATGCGCAAGAATAGACACTTTACATTATTAGAGGCTGGTGGCCGGTTTTTGGTTGATATGTTGAAATTAGGTATGAATGTATATCAAAAAAAGGAGGACTTAACGAAACGATTGTTTATTGAGTCTCAGGTGGGTTTTTATAAAATCACCATCACCAATTTTGATTATGGATACCAGTCATATAAAGTTTTGGAAGGAGAAGATTCTCGATCTGTAGCTCGGAAACTAGGAGTGCCTGAGTATAAAATGGTAGAATTAAATAATGCAATTGACTCTTATGAGGATGTGACGCCAGGACAAATTCTTCAAGTTCCTAATTTTTATGGAGAAAAGGTAGAGCTTCTTTTGCGAAAAGATGATTTGATTCCTATGGAGGTGCGTATTTATGATGATCTCGGTTTATATGCGGAATACGTATATCAGGTGTTTGATACAAACCTTAAGTTACCTAACAATACTTTTAAGAGTGAGAATCCTGCGTATACTTTCTAATAAACATCAAAACTTTTGCGAGTTGTTAAATTTTTTGTCAATTCGTGAAAATATTTTCAAATAGCTCATGTAATTGTCTGGTAGGCTGTATTTTTGATGGTCTTCTTTGGTTTTGTTTCCCTAGAAAAAGTTTCGTTTTTAATTCGGTTTATCATTGCATAAGGATACCAAATATTTACTCGCACTGCGTCAGTATCACGGAATTGGTGATGTGAATGCTCGGAAATTAGTGAGTCACTATGGTTCGGGTCAAAAGGTTTTTGAGGAAATTCAAAAGTCACCAAAGAAAGCGGAAGAAATCTGGTCAAAACGCATTGTTAATATTCTTTTGGATGAACCTAATTGGAGTTTAGTTAATGATGAAATAACCTTTATGAATAAAAATGAAGTGGAGGTTATTTCTATACTAGAAGATAGATACCCCAGACGCTTGAGATTTTGTAGTGATGCACCATTAGTCCTCTTTAGTAGAGGAAATATAGATTATAATCATCCTAAAATTTTGGCAGTGGTAGGTACTCGAAACGCCACTCCTCATGGAAAAGAAATTACCCGAAAGATTATCACCGAATTAGTGGATCAGGATGTATTGATAATTAGTGGACTTGCATTTGGAATTGATATTAAGGCGCATCAAACCGCTTTGGATAACAAGTTGACAACAGTAGCTGTTTTAGCGCATGGATTAGATCGTATTTATCCACCAGAGCATAGAAGAGAAGCTACAGAAATGGAAAGGAATGGAGCCGTTTTAACCGAATTCCAAAGCGGTTGTAGACCTGATCGTGAAAATTTCCCCAAACGAAATAGAATTGTTGCAGGAATGGCTGATGCTATTTTGGTAGTAGAATCTCAACGTACTGGCGGTTCTATGATTACAGCTAATCTGGGTTTTGATTATGGAAGAGATGTGTTCGCAATACCTGGCCGGCCTGGAGACCAACAAAGTGAAGGATGTAATTTTTTAATTCGTCAAAATAAAGCATCCTTGGTGGAGTCAGCTTTGGATATAAAGTTCTTAATGAACTGGAAGGACGACCCTAAACCCAAAGAAATTCAAAAACAATTGTTTGTAGAGTTAACCTCAACCGAAGAGTCGTTGGTAGAAGTGCTCAAAGACTCTGGTAAGCTAGCTATGGATGAATTATGCTTAACCGCTGGAATTAGTGTGAGTCAAGCTTCCGTACCCCTATTGAATCTAGAATTAAACGGACTAATTAGAACATTACCCGGAAAAGTCATTGAATTAGCCTAATCAATTAACTCCATAATGGTATGCAGTCATACTATTTGTTAGTGATTGATTATGAGGGTTTTTGCTTTAAGTAAAATAATCTGTAAAATGAAAATTGTATCGTTAAAAAATGGCTATTTTTGCGCCCTAAATTTTTAACAAAATAAAAATGTCAGCAAATAAATACCAAGCTCAGATTGATGCATTCATGAGCACTGTTGCCGCTAAAAACGGTCACGAAAATGAGTTTCTTCAAGCAGTTGAGGAAGTGATGGAGTCAGTGATTCCATTTGTTGAAGAAAATCCTAAATATCAAGGAAAAGGTCTTTTAGAGCGCATGGTTGAGCCAGAAAGAGCAATTCAATTTAGAATTCCTTGGTTAGATGACGCAGGTAACGTTCAAGTAAACCGTGGTTTTAGAGTACAATTTAACTCTGCTATCGGACCTTACAAAGGTGGTATGCGTTTTCATCCTTCAGTAAACCTTTCAATTTTGAAATTTTTAGGTTTTGAGCAAGTATTTAAAAACTCATTAACGACACTACCAATGGGTGGTGGTAAAGGTGGTTCTGATTTTAACCCAAAAGGTAAGTCAGACAACGAAGTAATGCGTTTTTGTCAGTCTTTAATGACTGAGTTATCTAAGCACATTGGTGCTGATACTGATGTGCCAGCTGGAGATATCGGTGTTGGTGGACGTGAGATTGGTTTCATGTTCGGTCAATATAAAAGATTAAGAAATGAGTTTACTGGAATCTTAACTGGAAAAGGTTTAGAGTTTGGTGGTTCATTAATCCGTCCGGAAGCTACAGGTTACGGAGCGGTTTATTTCATGAACGAAATGTTAATCAAAGCAGGTAAATCTTTCGAAGGTCAAGTAGTTGCTGTTTCTGGTTCAGGAAACGTAGCGCAATACGCTATCGAGAAATTAACGCAATTAGGTGGTAAAGCAGTTACGGCTTCTGATTCTTCAGGTTGTATCTATGATCCAGCTGGTATTGATGCGGAGAAATTAGCTTTCATCATGGAATTGAAAAACGTGAAGCGTGGTCGTATTAAAGAATATGCTGACAAATACGGTGTACAATTCTTCGAAGGAAAACGTCCTTGGGATGTAGTAGAATCTGCTGATATTGCAATGCCTTGTGCTACGCAAAATGAGTTAGATGCTGATAACGCTGCTAACCTAATCAAAGCAGGAATTATTGGTGTTGCTGAGGGTGCAAACATGCCTTCTACTCCAGAAGCAGTTCACGCATTTGAGTCTAATAAAGTAATGTTCGCTCCTGGTAAAGCATCTAATGCGGGTGGAGTTGCAACTTCTGGTTTAGAAATGTCTCAAAACTCTTTACGTTTAGCATGGACTTCGGAAGAAGTAGATACTAAATTACATAACATAATGAAAGCTATTCACTCTTCTTGTGTGAAGTATGGTGAGCAAGCTGATGGTTCTATTGATTACGTGAAAGGTGCAAATATTGCAGGTTTCGTGAAAGTTGCTGACGCTATGTTGGCTCAAGGAATCGTTTAATAAAAAGACGGTAGACCGAAGACGGAAGTTAGAAGTCTTTTAAATTTTAAAAATCCCCATCGTTTATACGGTGGGGATTTTTTGTTAATCAAAAAACCGCTCATGACTGAATAAAAATCGGATTTGACTTTTGAAGTTATGCTTTTATCACTTTAATAAATTAGTTTCGGAGCCTAAATAATTGATTTAATATGAAAACCCAAATGTTACTTGTAGCCCTATTTTTTGCTACGTTGTCAAATGTTAATGCCCAAGATTGTAATGCGGATATTGAAATTCTAGAAGAAGATCAAGTCGCCAATCGTTCTCCAATTTTAATTCAGAAAAATGAATCAGGATATATAGGCTACGCTCACGTGCCCAATGAATATATTGAACTAGGTTCTGTAAATGAACTAATTCAGTTTGAAGGTTCTGCAAAAATTGTTTTAACTGAACACCTAACTTTTAAAAGTGTAAAGGTACTTAATGAAAGAATTTACCTTTTTACTCAAGAAGCTAATTTGAATGGTAATAAAGGTCATTCTGAAATGGCTATTTACGAATATTTAAAGGATGAGAACAAACTAGAGCTAACAGAAACTAGCATTAAATCTATCGTTGATGATGGTTATGCAAAGTATTTCGTGTCGGTATCCCAAAATGAAAATTTTATTGCCGTAACCAAAGGCTTTTTTGGTGGGAAAGGTTTGTACAATATTGAGTCAACGGTTTTTAACGCACAATGGGAACCTCTGTACCAAAGAAATGATGCCTGGGAAAAGAAAGGGATCTATGACAAGAATATTTGGAAACAGACCCTCTCGAATAAAGGAGATTTAGGCATTCTAGCAATCAGACATTATTCATCTGCTCACCAACAAAAGTTCTCGGATTATGAATTATTGGTTTATTCAGAAGATCAGCAGGAAGCCTACACTTTTAATGTAGCAGTAGACGGTTTTAAAATATCGGATGCTAGTTTCTTTATCGAATCTGAAGGAGATAACATTAATTTGTTTTGTTGGTATGCAAAGGGGAATAGTAAAAATGCAAATGGCTATTTAAAAATGGAAATAGATGCAGAATCACATACCGAAATTAGGCATACGGAGCATGCTGTGTCTCTAGGTATGGTAACTCCTACCTTGGAGAAGGGGGAATTGGATAAAGCAAAAAAGGATGAAGCAAAAGGAAAATTAAAATTGCATGTTTATAAAGAAAAAAATATTTCCGCGGGAGATGGTTCTCATTTAGTTCTATTGGAAAGGATTTTGGATATAAGAGAGTCTGATATGAACGTGAGTATATACGAGTGTGAAGATATTTTGGTGTTAAAATTTAATGCCGCGGGTAAATTGGATTGGGCGACAAATGTTCCGAAATATCAAAACTCTAGATATGGATATAACTTAAGCTACAAACATCTATTCCTCGAGTCAAATGATCTGTTGCTAGTATATTCCAATCATAGCAAAAATAGTGATGATGCTATTTATTCAACGATTATATCATTTGATTCTGGTGAAAAGCAAACCTGTGCGCTTGTAAATAGCACACAAAAGGACTTCTATTTTTATTCCGGCTATGATTGCCAATTAAAAGATGAACTTGTTTTCTTTGGGTCCAAAAGAAATCATCTTTCCAATTTAAAAAAGTATAATACGAATAGAGAAGAACTTCTTGATTTGTGGCCAGCGATGGTTTTGCCATATAAATAGAGGTTCATTAATTTTTTAGTGTTATCCCCAACGTTTATTCTGTGGGGATTTTTTTATGCTATTATTCTGGGTTAATTAATTTTGAAATTTTGGGTTTCGTTTGTCTATTTTTGATTAAAATTTAATTCTAGATACTTACATCACATGATAATTTTTGGAACCAAATTAGTCAATATAAACCTGTTAGATACACCCAAAGTAACTTGTCAGGATTGCGGTGAAAAGGGTTATTCGAAAATGAGTCGATTTGTAAAATATTTTCATCTTTATTATGTACCCGTATTACCGTATTCGACTTCTGGTCTTTCTCAATGTGATTATTGTGAAACAATACATACCTATGAAGAAATGTCTAAAGAAACAAAAAAATATTATGCAGAGTTCAAGGAAAGAGCGAGGGTGCCATTGTGGACTTTTATGGGCTTGTTTGGGATCATCACATTTGTTTTCTGGATTTTTTTGAGAAATTATGAGGAGAAATCCTTAACCAGTCAATATCTAAGCGAACCTAAAACTGGCGATGTTTGCTACATTGAATTATCGCCTGAATCATATACCACCATGAGGTTGTCGAAAGTGAGTGGAGATACCCTATTTGTGAATTTTAATACACTGATGACCAACCTGGAATCTGGCTGTTCGGAAATCAATCGAAACACGAATTATTCAACGGATACTTCTATTATTACTTCAACGTATTTAAAAGGAATGTTTGAGTCTAAGGAAATCTTGAAAATAATTAGGTAGAAAAATTGATTTTTAATCTAACATAACTCATAAAAACATCCTTTTTAAACGGTTATATTTGTGACCCTCAAAAAACAATATTATGTACGGAAACTTAAAAGATTCTTTAAACAAGGAATTGGCTGAAATTAAAGAAGCAGGTCTATATAAAAGCGAACGCATTATTACTACTCCTCAAGGGGCAGAAATCAAAGTAACCACCGGAGAAGAGGTGTTGAACTTTTGTTCAAATAACTATTTGGGATTGTCTTCGCATCCACGTGTAATTGAAGCGGCTCATAAAGCATTAGATTCTCATGGTTTTGGGCTGTCATCTGTACGTTTTATTTGTGGAACGCAAGACATTCATAAAGAATTAGAAGCAAAAATTGCAGACTTTTTAGGTACGGAAGATACTATTCTATACGCTGCTGCTTTTGATGCAAATGGAGGAGTGTTTGAGCCTCTTTTAGGTAAAGATGATGCCATCATTTCTGATTCATTAAACCATGCTTCTATCATTGATGGGGTGCGTTTATGTAAAGCGCAACGTTTCAGATACGCTAATAATGATATGGCTGATTTGGAGGCGCAATTAATTGAAGCTTCAAAAACTGCAAAAAACAAGATCATTGTTACGGATGGGGTTTTCTCAATGGATGGTTATGTAGCTCAAATTGACAAGATTTGTGACTTAGCTGATAAATATGATGCCTTAGTAATGGTTGATGAATGTCACTCTACTGGATTCATTGGTAAAACAGGTCGTGGTACACACGAATTATGTGATGCGATGGGTAGAGTAGATATTATTACTGGAACCCTTGGTAAAGGCCTTGGAGGTGCTATGGGTGGATTTACTACAGGTCGTAAAGAAATCATTGACATGTTACGTCAAAGATCTCGTCCATATTTGTTCTCTAATTCACTAGCTCCAGCAATTGTAGGTGCTTCTATCGAAGTGTTAAACATGTTAAGTGAAACAACTGAGCTTAGAGATAAATTACATGCCAATGTTGCACAGTTTAAAGCAGGTGTTAAAGCCGCAGGTTTTGATATAAAAGATGGTGATTCTGCTATTGTGCCAATCATGTTGTATAATGCGCCATTGGCCCAAGACTTCGCTACGAAGTTGTTAGCAGAAGGAATTTACGTTATTGGATTCTTTTATCCAGTAGTGCCCAAAGAACAAGCGCGTATTCGAGTACAATTATCTGCGGGTCATGAGCCAGAACATATTGAAAAAGCCATAGCGGCATTCACCAAAGTAGGTAAGGAGCTGGGTGTTTTGAAATAATTGAAAAAAAACTAAATTGAAATCCTCATTGTTAATTCGGTGAGGATTTTTTTGTTTTAGAATTTAGGGTACAAAAAAAAGGGAGCGCCCGAAGATGTTCCCTTTTAAACTTTTTATAGAAGTAGTTTATAGGTAATTCTTAAGCAAGTTTGAATTTGCTTTCTTACGTAAACTTCTTAATGCTTTCTCTCTAATTTGACGAATACGCTCACGTGTTAGTCCTAGTTGATTAGCAATTTCTTCTAATGTCATTGGTGCTTTCTCGTTTAACCCAAAAGATAAACGAACTACATCTGCTTCTCTAGCTTTTAAAGACACTAATACTCTTTCAATATCTCTACATAAAGACTCTCTCATTAAACCACTCATTGGGTTTTCTGATTGTCCGTTACTTAAAACATTAAGTAAACTGTTTTCTTCCCCGTCAATTAACGGAGCATCAACAGATACTTGCTTTTGAGAGTACGTGAAAAGATCAGCTACACTATCCGAAGAAGTTTCTAGTAATTCAGAAATCTCTGTGTTAGATGGAGCTCTTTCGTGTTCTTGTTCTAGTTTTGAGAATGCATGTGCAATTTTTTGAATCGCACTTACTTTGTTCAATGGTAACCTTACCACTCTCGAATTTTCTGCAATGGCTTGCATAATGCTCTGACGAATCCACCAAACGGCATAAGAGATAAATTTGAAACCTTTTGTTTCATCAAATCTCTTTGCGGCAGTGATAAGTCCAATGTTCCCTTCTGCAATTAAATCTTCAAGTGTTAAACCATGACCTTGATACTGCTTAGCTACAGAAATTACAAATCGTAAATTGGCATTCACCAACTTGTTCAAAGCTACTTTATCGCCTTGTTTGATTCGTACCGCTAATGATACTTCTTCTTCGGGAGTAACCATCCCTTCTTTAGAAACATCACTAAGATATTTATCAATCGATTTAGAGTCCCTGTTTGTAAGTTGCTTGGTAATTTTTAATTGACGCATATTTTTATCAGGTATGTTTTAGTACTACTATTTCATTCTGAAACAGAATGTGATAATACAACAAAATTTTTATTCAACAAAATCCATTCTTCTAAAATGGGGCGCAAAGGTACTACGTTTTTGTAGTTGTGTAAAGCCTAAGAGCTATTTTCTTTAATGAATACGATATTAAAACAATTAAGTTATGTTTTAATGAGGTTATTTTAACAAAGTTATCGCTACTCTTTTTGTAAATGTTTGAATCATATGGGTTTGAGTCTTTTGAAACGATTTTGAAAATTAACATCAATTTACACCAAAAGAAGGTTACATCCACGTATATCCGAGTTATCAAAGCGGCCAAGAATAGAAAAAGCGGTTTCTGAATACTTTTTTCCAAGATCTTGAGTGGCAATAAACGCGCAGGAATAGAAATTGGAAAGGTCAATTACGTTAATCCCACCCGACTGTTCATTATTTAATAAGGTAAGCGGGTCGGTTGCATCTCTGATTATAATTTTCATCCATGGAGGGGTTTCAAAAATTCCATTGCCCTTTGAGTAACCTTGAGAAAGTAGTTCCGTCATTCCATATTCTGAATGAATTTCGTGCACACCGAAACCTTTTTTTAAAACCGCGTGAAGCTCTTCTTTAACCATTTCCTTTCTACGTCCCTTCATCCCTCCCGTTTCCATTACGATGGTATGCTCAAGTTTTAAATCAAATTGCTCTGTCAAATCTAACAGGGCATAACTAACACCTAATAAAATGGTCTTTTTACCTTCTTTATCCAAGGCAACTAGTTTATCCACTAATTCAGAATAATTTTGCAAATAAAATCCGCTATCTGTATTCTGCGATTGCTTTATTAAGTCATTCACCATGTACACTAAAGAAGACTCTCCCTGCTCCAAATATGATGGGAGCAAAGCCAAAATTGTATATTCTTTTATATCCCCATAAAAGTACTGGAAGCCCTTTCTAAATGATTCTTTATAAACTTTGGTATCTAGAACTAAATGTTTACTTCTTTCCATTCCAGTAGTACCACTACTTTTAAAATTAATTTCGGAAACACCCCCTTTGACGAGTACTTCATGGGTTTTAAAAACAGAAATAGGTAAAAAGGGAATTTTTTCAATTGAATTAACCTCGGAGGGATGGATGCCTAGTAAATCAACAAATTGGCTATATACTGGAATATTATGATATTGGAATCTAAAAGTACGGAGCGCTTGTTTTTCAAATTCAATGGTACTTTGAATTTTTAATGCCTCATGCCTATACTTTATCAAAATATTTTCGTTTATGATTCATATAAAAAACATCCTACCTTTGCGACAGAATGAATTGGACGACAAAAATACTATTTATCATTTTCGGTGTTGGAATATTTCTTACTTCCTGTGAGAAAAAAGAGTGTGAAGATCCCATTCCTTCCATCAGCTACAACAACTTTAGGCCATCTGTAGAAGATTCCGGTACCTTTCTACTAATTTTTGACTTTTCAGATTGTGATGGTGACATTGGTATGGCGACTACAGATACTATTGTAGATGAATTTGCGGAGAAGCAAGTATTCAATTCATTTATTGATATCTATTACTTTCAAAATGGTTTGTGGTTTAAGCATCAGTTTGAAGAAGATGAAGTAGGGCTAGATTATAAAATTCCAGTATTACAAAACAGTAATCAAAACCCTTCATTAGAAGGAGAGATTGAAACAAAATTGTATGAGAGTTTATTTGAGATTTTAGGTTACGATACGGTTAAGTTTAAATCCAGAATTCTAGATAATGCTGGGCACTATAGCAATGAGGTAGAAACTCCGGCTTTTGTGTTGTAGTTTTTATGCAGGGTATTCCACCCAGTTTCTTTCTGTTTCGAACAAAGTGATTTTAAGTTCTAAGCTTTCAGCTAGCTGTACCCTGATCCATTCATAACATACTTTGGCAATGTTCTCTGCGGTAGGAATAGCCTTTTGAAATTCTGGTACCTCCAAATTCAAGTTTTTATGATCCAACTTATCGGTTACATGTTCTTTAATGATAGATTTTAAAATTTTCATATCAATAACATAACCCGTTTCAGGATCAACCTCACCTATAACAGAAACTACTAAATTGTAGTTGTGTCCGTGAAAGTTAGGGTTGTTGCAAAGTCCAAAAATCTCTTCATTCCTAGCATCGCTCCAATTTGGATTGAAAAGACGATGAGCGGCATTGAAATGTGCTTTCCTGTTAACCTTAACTTTCATCTATTTATTTAAATGTTTTTCAACTTCTATTAACGCTATTTGCAACCAAATGGTGTATTGCTCTGGATATGTTTCAATTTCCTTACTGAGGTCGGCTAAAGAAATGTATTTCCAATCGGCAACTTCGTCAAGATTCATTTTTGGCACTCCTTCAAATTCGCCAAAAAGCACATGATCAAATTCATGTTCAGTTAATCCATTTCCAAATGCCTTTTTATAGGTAAAAGAGAACACTTCCTTTAATGGAACATCAAACCCCATTTCTTCTTGTAATCTTCTATGACCAGCTTCCAGAGTGGTTTCTCCATCTCTTTGGTGGCTGCAGCATGTATTCGCCCATTCTCCTCCCGAATGGTATTTGGAGTGTGCGCGTTGCTGAATAAGTAATTCTCCTTTTTTATTAAAAACAAAAATAGAAAACGCACGATGGAGCAATGCTTTTTCATGTGCTTCTAGCTTATTCATTAAGCCAATTTTCTCATCATTTTCGTTTACTAGAATTACTTGTTCTTCTGTTTGCATTGATTTGATTTGTGTTTACAAAAATGAACTATTTAATTCTTCTTTTTGAACTAAATGTAGAGATAATTCATCACTAAGCAGGTAATTAATAAGAGAAAGGTAAAATCTCCTAGCCACCATTTCTTTACTTCCAATTGAAATAAGGTGAAAACCACTGAAATGGGAAGTACGATAATATTTAACCATTGTCCAAAATTGGCTTGAACAAATACGCTAAAAATTAATCCTAAAATAATGTAATACAATATAAGAAAAAGGGCCTTTCTGATTTTGATGATAGATTTTGAAGAGGAGATGTAGTATACAGGAAGTTGAGAGAATAATAGGAAAACCACCGCCAAAGAAGTTTTAATTGGAGCCAAGTGATATAGATCCGCAAAAGGCAAATAATAGGAAAAGGCTTGGATGGTATAGAGTTGATGAGCATTTAAAGAGAAAGCTATTACATCTTGAAAAAGCCAAGGCGTGGTGACTCCAATAAAAGCCACGAAAACGGATCTCCAAGTCACTTTACTCAGGTAGAACAAGCTAATAAATAAAATGCAGAACAATAGAATGTTTGGGGAATAAAATGCTGCGGCAATACCTATTAAAAAAGAGGCGTTAAATAGAGTGGCAAGAGAGGGTTTGCTTTTGGTTTGCGATAAAATCATTGCCAAACTCATTAGCAATAGAGGAATGGATAAAATAAATGGGCTAAGGACTAGGTTTGCTGGACTAAAAGACATGAAAACACCAAAAAACAAGAATAGTAAATAATGAATACCCTTGAATAGATTTGCATCCTGTGCTATTTTGTTAAAGAAAAAGCCAGAAGGAATAATAATTAGAAGTGTTAGAATGTGCGAGAATAGGGGGCCAATAGAAGCCGTCCAAGTACAAAATTTCCCGATAAAAGAAAGGTTTTCAGGTAAATGGGTTTCATTGAAAAGGGTGAAAAATAAAACGCTACGAAGAACAACCAAAAGAAGGATTATAAAAATCCAAGATAATGGTTGACTTGTTTTAAAAATTCGTAGTAACATACTGAATTAATTGTAAATTTGTGCCATTAAATTTAGACACATGAACTCAAGTGATTTTTGGTACGCAGTTGGAGGTTTTTTTACAGAAACATTTAAAATTCTTCCTATTTTAGGAGACTCCGTAAACTGGACTTTTATTGTATTTATTACAGTAGCATTGACGGTATGGATGTTTATGCAAGCCAAGTACAATTCAGTTGAAATGAAAGAAAGCGGAAAATTAAAGTAATTTCCCACTTTCCTTCACTTTCTTCTATTTCAGGTCAAAACCAATATCAGTTCGGTAATTCAGTTTATCGAACTTAATTTTTTGCACATCAGTGTAGGCTGCTTTTAAGGCTTCTTCTTGATTCTCAGCCATTCCGGTAACCGCAAATACTCGCCCTCCGTTCGTTAGTACTTTTGAATCGTCTATTTTAGTTCCTGCATGGAATACTAATGATTCCGTGTTGTTTAAGCCTGTAACTTCTTTGTTTTTTTCATAGGCTTCTGGATACCCTCCAGATACCATTACTACGGTAGACGCAGTACGAGAATCAATTTCAAAGCTTTTTTCTTTTAAGTTTCCTTCAGCTACACCTTCAAATAAATCCATTAAGTCAGATTTAATTCTTGGAATAACCGCTTCTGTTTCTGGATCACCCATTCTAACATTGTATTCTACAACCTGTGGTTCACCATCTTGGTTCATTAAACCTATAAAAATGAAACCTTTGTAATCAAAACCTTCTTTGTTTAAACCATCAACCGTTGGTTTTACTACTTGTTCTTCTACTTTATCTAAAAAGCCATCATGGGCAAAAAGTACGGGTGAAATTGCGCCCATCCCTCCCGTATTTAATCCAATGTCACCTTCACCAATTCTTTTGTAATCTTTGGCTTCGGGTAAAATCTTATATGATTTCCCATCAGTAAGAACAAATACAGATAGTTCAATTCCGGTAAGAAACTCCTCGATAACTACCTTTTTACTTGCTTCACCAAACTTGGCATTTGATAGCATGGCTTCTAATTCAAGTTTTGCAATACTTAGGTTTTCCAATATTAAAACACCTTTACCTGCGGCTAAGCCATCTGCCTTCAAAACATATGGAGGTTTTAAGCTTTCTAAAAACTTGTAACCTGCGCTAATATTATCTGCTGTGAATGATGCATACTTGGCGGTAGGAATGTTATGACGCATCATAAACTCTTTTGAGTACTCCTTACTACCTTCTAGTTTTGCGCCCATAGCATTAGGACCAATCACAGCTACATGTGAAATTTCATCATCTGCTTCAAAGAAATTTCGAATTCCATTTACCAAAGGATCTTCAGGTCCAACTACAACCATTTTGATGTCGTGGAATAACACCGCTTGTTTGATAGCCTCAAAATCATTAACATGAATACTTAAATTTGTTCCTACATCAGCAGTCCCAGCATTTCCCGGAGCGATAAAAAGGTCGTTTACCTTCTCGCTTTGTGCCAATTTCCAAGAAAGTGCATGCTCTCTACCCCCTGATCCTACGACTAATACGTTCATAATCTCCTTTTTTGTTGAAGCTTACAAGGTAAGAAAATCTACTATAGCAATGGGCTAGGGTAATAGGGTTAAATTGGATTTTTTCCCACAAAAAAAGGCTTCTAATTATTAGAAGCCTTTTAATTTATTTCGAAAGATTTTGGAATTACTCTTTAGTAAAATCCCAAGTGTCTAGGAAAGCGGTAGTAAATTTACCCGCTCTAAAATCTTCATTTTGCATTAATTTCTGGTGGAAAGGAATAGTTGTTTTCACACCTTCAATAATGTATTCGTCTAACGCCCGTTCCATTTTTTCGATAGCTTCTTCACGTGTTTGCGCTACGGCAATAAGTTTCGAAACCATTGAATCGTAAAATGGAGGAATAGTATAACCAGAATAAACGTGAGTATCTAGTCTAATTCCATGTCCACCTGGAGCATGGTAGCTTGTTACTTTTCCTGGACTTGGTCTAAAGTTAGCGTACGGATCTTCCGCATTAATTCTACACTCAATGGCATGCATCTGAGGATAGTAATTTTTACCAGAGATAGGTTCTCCGGCAGCTAATTTAATTTGTTCCTTGATTAAATCATGGTGTACTACTTCTTCGGTAATGGTATGCTCTACTTGAATTCGAGTATTCATTTCCATAAAATAGAAATCGTGATTTTTATCTACTAAGAATTCAACCGTACCTACACCTTCGTATCCAATAGATTCAGCTGCTTTAATAGCCGATTTACCCATTTTTTCACGAAGTTTAGCATCAATGAAAGGAGAAGGAGTTTCTTCTACTAATTTTTGATGACGTCTTTGAATAGAACAGTCTCTTTCTGAAAGGTGACAAGCTTTTCCAAATTTATCTCCAGCAATTTGAATTTCAATATGGTGAGGTTCTTCAATGAACTTTTCTAAGTACATTCCATCGTTACCAAAATTGATCATCGCTTCGGCTCTTGCAGCGTCAAATGCTTCTTCAATTTCTTCTTCTTTCCATACTAAACGCATTCCTTTACCACCACCACCGGCAGTTGCTTTAAGGATTACTGGGTATTTTGCTTTTGCCGCTTCTTTCTTTGCTTCGGCAGCATTTTTCAAAATTCCTTTTGAACCAGGAATACAAGGTACTCCTGCTTTAATCATTGTAGCTTTTGCATTGGCTTTGTCGCCCATGCCTTCAATCATTTCTGCTGAAGCCCCAATGAATTTAATGTTATGCTCTTCACAAATTTTCGAGAATTTCGCATTTTCTGATAAGAATCCGTATCCGGGGTGGATAGCATCTGCATTGGTGATTTCACACGCAGCAATAATATTTGGAATCTTTAAATACGACTCGGCACTACTTGCAGGTCCAATACATACCGCTTCATCAGCGAAACGTACGTGAAGACTTTCTGCATCAGCACTAGAGTAAACCGCTACCGTTTTAATCCCCATCTCTTTACAAGTACGGATAATACGAAGTGCAATTTCCCCTCTATTGGCAACCAAGATTTTTTTAAACATCTGATTTTTTTTCTTTTCCGATTTCCCTAATCCAAACATAGATTTAGAATTAAAGATGAATAATTATGATGGGTCTACCAAGAATAGTGGTTGGTCGTACTCTACAGGAGTAGCGTCATCAACTAAGATTTTTACAATCTTACCTGAAATCTCAGACTCAATTTCGTTGAAAAGCTTCATGGCTTCAACAATACAAGTTACAGAACCTTCTTTGATACTATCGCCTACCTCAACAAATGTTGGTTTCCCAGGACCTGCTGAACGGTAAAAAGTTCCAATCATAGGAGATTTAACTGTAATGTAGTTTGAGTTGTCTTCTTTGTTAGCCGCTGGAGCAGCAGGAGCAGCTGTCTCTTATACACATCTCCGAGCCCACGAGACTCCTGAGCATCTCGT
>OLHJ01000309.1_pt1 | contig 16108 bp, 16 predicted proteins | sample 1609491 | NCBI WGS metagenome assembly OLHJ01 (sample SAMN05416861, study PRJEB24817) | seawater metagenome | isolation source: Sea water | place: Canada:Atlantic | collected 2013-11
ATCTACACAGAGTAGATCGTCGGCAGCGTCAGATGTGTATAAGAGACAGGTGTACCGATCAGTACATATAAGATTTATAAAGTGTACTGATCAGTAACCCCCCTCGATCTGATCGACACCTCTCGCGCCTCTGGGTTTCCTCCCTTCCCAGAGGCGCATATTTAATAGGACCTAAAAATGACACGCCCCCCTTTACCGCCTTTCACACAAGATACAGCACGTCAAAAAGTACGTGCCGCCGAAAACGCCTGGAACACACGCAACCCCGATACAGTGACACCTGCCTATACTGAAGATAGTGTTTGGCGGAACCGGGCCGATTTTCTGACAGGTCACACAGACATTCATGCTTTCCTGACGAAAAAATGGGCGCGTGAAAATGAATACCGCCTAATCAAACAGCTTTGGGCACACTCGGACAATCGCATTGCGGTGCGTTTTGCCTATGAATGGCAAGACAATGCCGAAAACTGGTTTCGTTCTTTTGGGAATGAAAACTGGGAATTTGCAGAAGACGGCCGCATGAAGCACCGTTTAGCCAGCATTAACGATTTGCCCATTAATTCTGAGGATCGCCTGTTTCACTGGCCAGCAGGCCCCCGCCCTGACGATCATCCCAGCTTAAGTGACTTGGGTCTTTAAGTAACACTTCAACCGATAAGGAATACATTATGGCACGCGCATTCGCCGAAATAGCATTCAGCCCCTCTGTCCGCGCCCATCAAACCAAGATGGGTTCAGCAAAAGCATACGCAAAATTCCTTGCTGAAGATGCAGGTCGAGGTGATCTTGTTGGCCCAGATGAGGCCGTTTTTATCGGTGAACGTGATGGCTTTTACCAAGCCACAGTTTCTGAAAAGAACTGGCCATATGTACAATTTCGCGGCGGCCCTAAAGGGTTTTTGAAAGTGTTATCGCCCAATCGCGTTGCCTATGCGGATTTTCGCGGCAACCGCCAATACATAAGTGCCGGCAATGTCGTTGATAATGATCGTATTTCGATAATCTTGATGGATTATCCAAACCGTAGGCGCTTAAAAATATGGGGACGCGCCAAATTAGTCGATATTGAAGACGCACCAGAGTTAATCGAAAGACTACACGATGACACATACAGAGGTCGCCCAGAACGCGCCGTTGTCATCGACATAGAAGCGTTAGACTGGAATTGTCCACAACACATACCCGTTCGTCTGACAGCCGAAGAAATGCAACCGTATCTTGCTGATTTACATCAAGAAATGGATGCGCTTCGAGCTGAAAACGAGCGTCTAATCACAACATTGCCCACGCTTGATCAGTAAGCTGGGGCAACACCACCTCCCACCAACAGAAAGAAGAACCATGACAAATATTTTTACAAAAACCCTTGCAGGGGTAGGGCTTTCTATTGCCTTCGCCATGCCGCTGGCAGTTTCTTTGACTGCTCCAAATGGCGCATATGCGCAAACAGTGCAACTAACCGTCGATCAGAATGTTCAGTACAAATCTGAAAAAATCGAAGGGTTGAGTATTGCTTACCGTGAAGCGGGTGATGCAAGCAAACCAACCGTGTTATTGCTGCATGGTTTTCCAACTTCATCGCATATGTTTCGCAACCTGATCCCAACACTTGCAGCTGACTATCATGTGATCGCCCCTGATTACCCAGGGTTTGGCGCATCTGACATGCCACAAGCGGCCGACTTTGAATATTCATTCGCCCATATTGCGGATATGATGACTGAATTGCTGGACACCAAAGGTGTTGATAAATATTCGGTTTATCTGATGGATTACGGCGCACCTGTTGGTTACCGCATGTTTGCCAAAGACCCCGCGCGCGTTTCTGGTTTTATAATTCAAAACGGCAACGCATATGAAGAAGGCCTACGAGAGTTTTGGGACCCGATCAAAGCATATTGGGCCGACCCATCCAAAGAAAATGGCGACGCATTGCGCGGCTTCTTTGAAATCGATGCAACCAAATGGCAATACACAGCTGGTGTTCAAGACCCGTCAAAAATCAGCCCTGATAACTTTTGGCATGTTCAATACCTGCTAGACCGCCCGGGCAACCAAGAAGTGCAGTTAGAGCTGTTTTTGGATTATGGAACCAATGTTGGCGAATACCCAAAATGGCAAGCTTTGTTTCGTGAATACCAACCACCTGCATTATTGTTATGGGGTAAAAACGACCCGATCTTCCCAGAAGAAGGTGCGCATCCCTACAAAAAAGACCTAAAAAACCTAGAGTTTCACATATTAAACACTGGACACTTTGCACTTGAGGAATACCTCACAGAGATGTCAGTGGAAATCTTGGATTTCTTGGGCAATGTTGGCAGCTAATACCCGCCATCGTACCCACATAACTTGAAAGGAAACGCACATGTCTGCGGAATATAAAAGCTCATTAGCCCCTATTAGTAACGAGGCGGCAACAGGTGTTGCAAAAGAAATCATGGATGCAACACAAGCCAAACTAGGCTTCGTGCCGAACATGTACCGTGGTATGGCAAATTCAGGTGGGTTTCTTAGCACCTACATACACGGTTACACCGCTTTTCGGGAAAACTCTGGTTTCACGCCGCAAGAACAAGAAGTTGTTTTCCTTACAATAAGTCGTGAAAACGGATGTGACTATTGTATGGCGGCACACAGTATGATTGCCGATAAAATGTCTAAACTGGATGCAGCCTCCCTTGCTGCAGTTCGTGTGGGCGACCCGCTTCCTGATGCAAAACTACAAGCACTTGCAGCCTTTACATCACATGCTTTTGACACACGTGGGATGATTACGAGTAAAAATGCGACGGCTTTCCTTGCGGCTGGATTTTCTGAACAGCAGATTATGGAAGTTATATTAGCCATCGCGGTTAAAACGTTAAGCAACTATTCGAACCATATCCATCACTCTGAAGTGGATGGGGCATTTACACCTTACAAAGTGTAAAACCTAATCTCAAACCACCAAAACCTATTTTGGGGGCCATTAGAATGGCCCCCTTTTCTTGTGATTCATCTAAGATTTTCTTTGCAGCTTCTTGACAATAATATTGTAAGTGTATATACACTAAAATAACCTCAATTCACACTCACCTAACACCGCCATGCAAATACTTCATTAAATTATGTGTATATACATTAAAGGAAATTACATCATGCAAAACACACAGATCACAAATACCGTTATCCCTGCAAACGCTTGGTTTTCCACTGGAAAACGCGTTCCTTACAACCTGAAAACAAAACAGATAATCAAAGGTAAAGCAGGTATTAATTCACCTGACACCCTTCATATCTACAAAAGCGTCGTCAAGGATCAATCCCAAGGCACCACCCCAGTTTGGGCGTCATTCTTGCCAGGTTGGCCAGATGGTTCATACGGATGGGCCAAAGTGGACCATTTGTTGGCGAACGAAAACATTGGGCACAGGTTGTACTTTGATTATGTCGGCCACGGTGCATCTGATAAACCAGTTAATTACCCGTATAGCACATTTGAACGTGCCGATATGGTAGAGGCAATCTGGCAATCCGAAGGTATAAAATCAACCTATATTTATTCTTTTGATTATTCGTCCATTGTCACCTTAGAACTGCTTGCACGCCAACAAGACCGCCTTGAAGCTGGTAAAAAACTAGCTACCAAAATCGAAGGTGTCGTCTTAATTAATGGTGGGCTTTATGCCGACGGGCACACACATCCGTTAATGACAACGCCCGTTTTAAAGTCATGGTTGGGCGGTTTTATCACGTCACTTGCGCAAAGATACAAACCGGTATTTGCCGAAATAACGAAGTCCTTATGGTCAAAAGATTTTGACGTAACACAAAATGAAATTGATGAGTTATACAAAGTTATTGGCCAGCGAAACGGCATTTATTCCATGAGTAAATCCGCTGGATTTCTAAAAGATCACCTTCAAAATCCAGACAGGTTAAACCTAACGCGACTGTACCGAAATGCGCGCGGTTCTGTATCATTTCATATCGTCGGCAGTGCGCAAGACCCGTTTGAAGGTAAACAGGCCAAACTTGCACAAGAACGTTTAGGGGATGAAGGGCTTGATGTTCGAATTTTGCCGGGTGGGCATCTTTCAACATCCGAACACCCAGAATATCTTGCGCAAATTATCAAAGATGTAGCCCCAAAAGCCAAACCAGCACCAACACTTGTAACAACGACCAGCCCAGTAGCGGGAGCAGTACAATGACCCTGACATTTGACCACCAAACCAAATCGATCTTATCGCCTTTTGCAGGCATCCGTAAACGTGCGGCAATAGTCGCGTTGGTGTTGGGGCCCGCATTAACTGCTATCAACCAATCCGAAGCCGTATTTGGCAACCAAAATATACGATATCTGCCTATGGCCTTGAATTTCATAATCCCCTTTATCGTGGTTATTATTTCGCAAATATTGGGGATCAGGAAAGCTTTGCTTGATGCACCAAAATTGGGTAGATTTTCGGAAAGTCCGCTGCAAACCGCCTTTGGTCATGGCATTCCTTTGCGTTCACTATTGCTTGGCCTGCTCGCAGGTAGCCTGAACGCCGTTATTGCCAGTGTTCTAGCGTACTTAAACGACGGAACACTGGCTAACCTACCTGTAGCGGCACTGGCACAGGCCTATAGTTTGCCAGTGGTTTTTGGCATTTTATCGCAAACAATTTCATACAGGCGCACTATGGCCGCAAGCACTTAACCCTGTAATTCCTACAATCTACACGGGCATGAGTCGTGTACAATTAGTACAAAATTAATCCAGTCAGTTGAATATTACAGCCAGCTGACTGTTGATCTTACTCTCTGATTTAAAATCAAAAAATCCCAAAATTACACAAATATAGACAAATTAGGCGGTTTTTGCTACGTTTTACGGATTATTTGCACTATTTCGGGGGATTTTCATTTGACCACCTCATCTTTATTATATCCAGAAAGACGACGTCTTATTCAACCAATCGACCGCCGCCGGTTATTGTTAACTGGTACAGCTGCAGGGGCGAGCCTTGTTTTGCCTAATATATCGTGGGCCGCAACTGGTGGTTGCGACACGATAAATGCGTTACTTTCGAATGCACGCGAACAATCCAATGACCCAGCGCCTTGGACCCGAGAAAATGGTGCTATCGCGATCGCCAGATTAGAAGCGCAAATTCCTGAGGCACGTGACAAACTTGATGCAGCCTTAAAGCGTGGGGGCGAACTAGACCGGGCATTACTGGTAGATATCATAACACTGGTTGGCGGTGCCGCATTTTTTGCAGTGGGCATAGCAACCACTGGAATTCTTACAGCACTTGGGTCACAAGTTTTACTTGTGTCAGGACTTGCCTTTGGCACGGTTATGTTTTTTGCGCAACTTGCTACGAATGACGCCCCCCCCGATGATTTTTCAATGGTAACGGCGGGTGGAGGACTTGAGTCAGCGTTAGGCACTATGGGTGACAAGTTTGCTGAAGCGGGCGTTGCTATCAGCAGAAACTTGGGTAAATTCATGGCCTTGGCTGGAAAGTTACTTGGTGCGGTTACACTGGCACTCACAGCCAAAGAAACACAGGAAACTTATTCCGAAGGTGCAAAAGTAGATCAAGCAATTGAAGAACTACGCGATGCTTTGGCTGATCTAACACCCCAATTGGCAGACCTACATGACAGGGAAGCTATGAATGAACTTCGCCAAGCAAGTGCGACCGCATTAGTAGAAGACCTAGAACCTTATAGTACATCTGAATGCGAAACAGAAGAAACCGAAACACCCAAACGCAAGAAGCGCCCGAAGCTTATCCAGAATTAGTGCACGTTAAGGTAAATTGGAGGAAGTCCGATTAATAAAATTTTAATGGTTGGCGTCATTGGGATACCTACAGTCATATTTCTTACCATTTTTGGAAGTAGAATACTGACTGCGTTCATAATAAACGAAAATGACCAGATTGATGCACAAACTGGCATGACCGAAGCGCTTGTCGGGGGATCTGGCTGGACTGACCCAGGCGGTTGGGCTATTGAAGAATAGGCATAGCTGTGCGACAAGCGGATTTTGAAAGCTAAGGGTAAAAATTTGAAATCATTGTGCTTATTCGACGGCCCAGTTTGGCGCATTTTACCCCACGATCTTATTGACACACCCGCCAATCCTGCAAGAGCACCAGAGGGCCGTTTTCACCATTCGGGCCAGATTGCGGCCTATGCGTCGCTTAGTGCAGAGGGGGCGAGCGTTGCAATTCAACGCTATCTTGATGATCAAATAGCACGCAAATTGGTACCCATGTGGTTTAAATCTGACTGCGTGGTTGATGAACGCGGCAACACTGCGGTATCTGTGATTTGGCAAGACATACGCGTAAGTGGATTGCGTTCGCCAACTTGGGTGTTTTCCGACACTGCCCGAAATGCAGGGGCCAAAGCGATGTTATATTCTTCTCGATCACGCCCCGAATTGGATCACATAGTGGTTTTTGATCCTACCTGCTTAAGTTTTGTTGGTCCAGCTACGTCTTTTTAGCTTCGAACGCCTAGGCCCAATCTACGCTTGGTATTCTTCGTCTGTCACCCGTTCCAACCAGTCAGCTTGCTTGCCTTCCAACTCTTCCTGGATAGCAATATGGCACATCGCATGATCGGGTGCGGCACCATGCCAGTGTTTTTCCCCTGGTGCGATCCAGATTGTATCGCCTGGTAAGATTTCTTGAATAGCTTCGCCCTGCTTTTGAATACGGCCAACACCAGAAATAACATAAAGAGTTTGCCCCAGCGGATGAATATGCCAATTAGTGCGGGCGCCTGGTGAAAAACTAACGCGCAATGCACGTACTCGCGCCGGTTCGGGTGCTGTAACGATGGGATCCATCATGACCGTGCCTGTGAAATATTCAGCGCCAGCGAAGGTGGTGGGGCGGCTGTTAACTTTGTGGGTATCCATAAGAGTTCCTTACTGTTTATATCTGATCAAGTGGAAAGATGGGTCTGGGCACATTCTTATAGGGAAGTAAATTATACTGGGTTGTACAAAGAGCACCACTGTCACACACGATTATTTTTCCTGCGATTGGTTCAAAAGCTGCCCGAAAATGCTGCATGGACTTTAACGCAACCACACGCATTTTTGCAGGGTCTATTCCGAAGGTTCGAAACTGTTGTAAATCGCGCATCTGGTCAGCTATTGTCACGATTAAGATATCCATTCCGCCGACGCGCAATACGACCGTTGGGCCATAATCGCGTTCCAGCCCGCCTAATATGGGGCCATCACCTATCAAAAGACCGTCACCTTGCCACATAATCTGGCCGTCAACCGTAATTGGCCCGCCACCAAAGTCAGGCGCGGTGTTACCTCCAATCGATATTCGAACCTGTTCACCAGCCGCCGATTTTGACAAAACCTGTACGGCATTGGCGTCAACCAGCGGGCCAAAACATGCGTCTGTTAAGTTTGCCGCTAACAATGATTCTAATAAAGCAGTGCTATCAGCATAGGCGCCTGCGCCAGGATTATCCGCATAATCTGCAATCACCAATGGGCCGTCCGAAATATCCCAGCCAGCCGCGATATCTGCTGCATCTTGAACTGACATGTAGTCGTTCAAGACTTCAACGCGTCGGTTCCAGATGTCATCAGCAAGTTCATTTGCAATCATCAAGGGGCGTTTATCTTCGCCCTGATATGTCACCAGAACCGTTGGCCCAACTTCTAAAATATCAGAACTGGCAAAGCCGCCGTTGATGCTGACCGAAAAGATATTACGGCAAGTTTCATAGGCGCGTGCTGTTGTATGACGTTCGATCATTGGGCCAATGTCTGTGCGCCCGCCGTTGACCTCTTCCAGCATCGGGCGGCGTACACACAAAGTTCGCGGTGTGATTTCACCTTGCATAGTTTGATGCAATAATTCGGCCGCTCGACGCCCCGTCGTTCGCATATCGACATGTGGGTAGCTTGTGAAAGATACAAGGATATTCGCCTGATCACACATATTTTGCGTGACGTTTGCATGCGGATCAAGGGTAACAGCTAATGGCAACTTTGGCCCGATCACGGCCCGTATGCGGTTCAGTATTTCCCCTTCACCGTCTTCGCAAAACTCTGTTACCATCGCGCCGTGCAACATCAATAACACGCCGTCATAATCACCTTTTTCTGCGGCAACAATGAGCGGGTCAACAATCGTATCGAAAGCAGCGCGCGTAACCCGACCGCTTGGGCCAGCGCACGCACTTATGACATGTTCTACTTGCCAACCGCGGTCACTGGCCACATCTAGCATGCCAGCCAGTTCTGTGTTTTGGCTTCCGCGCTCTGCTATCGCTTGCTCACCCGTCAATATATAACGGTTCTTAAATGCCTGCAAATCTGTTGGATGAATGCTAAATGTATTCGTTTCATGCGAAATTTCAGCAGTAAGTACTTTATAAGTCAGTTTATGCTTCCTTTAATCAGATGCTGCGAGCCTTATATATACTGTGTAGTCAGAGTTTCTGGGCCCAAAGATAGCCTTCGTAAAATCAACCTTTGGAACCATCTTAGGATAAATCTTTAGCATCAAGTGGTGTATGACAACACGCTATGCGATGACCGAAGACTGCACAATCCCAATAGTAATGGATGCTAAGTTCAGCACCACTATCGTAGAAGGACGCAAACCAGCCTTTTTCCAATACAGATCACCCGCACTTAGAGTGCCCGCAATCACCGCAGGTCATGCAGCCTTCAATCATGCGCATGCCGAACTGTCCGCATGCGGGGCAGGCAGGGCCGCGCGGGCGTTCGCCGACCGCAATGGCCTCGGCTTTGGGGTCTGATTTCAGGTGTGTACCTGCGGTTGCGATAAACCCGATGCGGATCATGTGTTGTTCAATCACGCCGCCAATGGCCGCAAGGATAGACGGGATGTATTTGCCTTGCACCCATGCGCCACCGCGCGGGTCAAACACCGCTTTTAGTTCTTCAACCACGAAAGACACATCGCCACCACGACGGAACACGGCGGAAATCATCCGTGTCAGGGCCAAAGTCCATGCATAGTGTTCCATGTTTTTGGAATTGATGAACACTTCAAACGGGCGGCGGTTATCGTTTTCGATCACATCATTGATTGTGATGTAAATCGCATGCTCACTTTCGGGCCATTTGATTTTATACGTGTGGCCTTCCAGCGCGTCAGGGCGGCTAAGAGGTTCGGACAGGTAAACCACATCCGCACCTTTGTCGATTTCAGGTGCGGTCTCGGTAGCTTCTGAAACGGTCAAAACCGAGCCGGTTACATCATTGGGGCGATATGTTGTGCAGCCCTTACAACCCTGATCCCATGCCGCCATATAGACCTGCTTGAAATCATCAAAACCGATGTCTTCGGGGCAGTTAATGGTTTTGGAAATAGAGCTATCAATCCATTTTTGTGCTGCTGCTTGCATGCGCACATGTGCCAAAGGCGCCAGTGTTTGGGCGTTTACGAAATAATCAGGTAACGCTGTGTCACCAAATTTTTCACGCCACATTTCTACTGCGTAATCAGACACTTCCTCTTCTGTGCGTGAACCATCTTTTTGCAAAACTTTACGGGTGTAAGAATAGGCAAACACCGGTTCAATGCCGCTTGAAACATTGCCCGCATAAAGGCTGATTGTGCCTGTCGGTGCAATCGAGGTTAGCAGCGCGTTGCGAATACCGTTCTTGGCAATGGCATCACGCACATCCGCATCCATATCCAGCATGGTTTCAGAGGCCAAGAATGCATCTTTGTCAAACAGTGGAAACGCGCCTTTTTCAGCCGCTAAATCTGCGGACGCCAAATATGCCGCCCGTGCGATTTGTTTCATCCAAGCCTCGGTGCGCGCCGCCGCTTTTTCTGATCCGTAGCGTTCACCTACCATCAGCAATGCATCTGCCAAGCCTGTTACACCCAGCCCAATGCGCCGTTTTGCACGGGCTTCTTGCGCTTGCGCGTCCAGTGGAAAACGCGATGCATCTACCACATTATCCATCATCCGCACGGCGGTACCCACCAGATCATCAAGGGCTGCCACATCCAGATCGGCCCCGCTTTCAAACGGGTCATTCACCAGACGTGCCAGATTGATCGAGCCAAGCAAACACGCACCGTAGGGCGGCAATGGTTGTTCACCGCACGGGTTTGTTGCGGCAATGGTTTCGCAATAATGCAGGTTATTTTTCTTGTTGATACGGTCAATAAAAATCACACCTGGCTCGGCATAATCATATGTCGCCTGCATGATTTTATTCCATAATTCCAGTGCCTTAACGGTTTTGTAAACTGTGCCGTCAAATACCAAATCCCATGCTGCATCAGCCTTAACAGCATCCATAAAATCATCTGTAATCAGGACGGATAGATTAAACATCCGCAAACGTGCGCCGTCTTGTTTGGCTTCAATAAACTGGTCAATATCAGGGTGATCGCAGCGCATAGTGGCCATCATGGCACCACGGCGCGATCCTGCGGACATGATCGTGCGGCACATCGCATCCCACACATCCATGAACGATAAAGGCCCGCTTGCGTCAGCTGCCACACCTTTCACCGGTGCCCCCTTAGGGCGCAGGGTGGAAAAATCATACCCGATGCCGCCGCCCTGTTGCATGGTTATCGCGGCCTCTTTGAGCATATCAAAAATGCCGCCCATGCTGTCAGGAACCGTGCCCATAACAAAGCAATTAAACAAGGTTACTGACCTGTCAGTGCCCGCGCCCGCAATAATACGGCCCGCTGGTAAAAATTTGAAATCTTCCAATGCGTCGTAAAACTTATCAGCCCACATATCAGGTTGTTTTTCAACACTAGCCAAAGCACCTGCAATGCGTTTCCAAGTGTCTTCAACACCGTGATCCAAAGGCGTGCCAGCAGCATCCTTGAAGCGGTACTTCATATCCCAAATTTGCTCGGCAATCGGGGCAGCAAAACGGCTCATGGTGGGAATCTTCCAAATAAGTGAATGAAAATCTAAGCTAAACTCTTGTTAGGCTTTGGTCAATAAAAGTAGAGCACCAAATTCAAAAAAAACACGCGATATTTTATCACGCCGATTATATTGAGCTAAAAAATCATTGACTGTAGTGTCCGCCATATGCCACTTTCTTAAGTGACCTAGATCAGATTTGTGAGATCAAATCTAGGGTGCATGCGGCGAACAGCCGGCGGTACCATATATCGCGTGGTGCATTACTAGTATTGCATCACGCGACCGTTCTTTAATCATGAACTTTTGTAAAGCTCTGGTCAATTCTACAAGCGATGTTTAAAATAAAAAAATGACGGCATCAAAAATCAACATCATCAAATTAAGTGTGGGCACCGAAAGCGTTGAAACCCTGTCTGAGTGGCAGTCTGAACGTCGCGCCCAGATGAACCGCGCACATTCCTTACACATAACCCGCATGTGGCCGCGCCGTGAGGCAGAGGTTTTCAACGACGGCTCAATGTATTGGGTCATAAAAGGCTTCATTCAAGCCCGCCAGAGAATCATCGGCTTTGAAGAAGTTATCGGTGATGACGGCATTCGCCGCTGTGGCATTATGCTGGCACCAGAACTAATCCGCACTACGGTTGTTAAACGCCGCCCCTTTCAGGGCTGGCGGTATTTAACGGATGAGGATGCGCCCAATGACCTGCCTGTGGGCCGCACAACGGATGATAAATTACCCAAGGAACTGGAAATTGCACTGGCTGATATTGGGTTGCTGTAAATGGATATTATCAAAACCACCGAACGGCTGATGACTATGGATGATGCTACTTGGGCGCGTCATGCAAACCCTTTAAGCGTTTACAGTCGCTTTACAACATTACCCTTGTTAACCCTCGCAATTTGGTCACGTGTTTGGCTTGGTTGGTGGTGCCTAATCCCCATTGCCCTGACGATCCTATGGATATGGTACAACCCGCGCGCATTTAACCCACCACAATCGACCGCAAACTGGGCTTCTAGAATAACTTTAGGTGAAAGAGTATATTTGAACCGCAAAACCACCCCAATACCAGAACATCATATAATAGTTCTGAAAGTCATCACTGGCATGGCAACTATTAGCGTTGCAATTTTGATCTATGGACTAGCTGTTCTGAATGTTTGGGCAACGGTTTGTGGTATGTTGTTAAGCATTATCACAAAGCTTTGGTTTGTTGACCGCATGGTCTGGCTATATATGGAAACAACGAAGGCTTAATTTACCATATGATTGTCGATCAACCGCGCACGGCCTACATGGGCTGCCGCAAAAATACGACATGAGCGGCCTTCTGCCTTATCAATCATTTCCAGCGTGTCAGCATCGCGACATTCAACATAGTCCACTTGTGAAAACCCCGCTTTCATCAATGCTTTGGCGGCTTTCATACACTCGCTAATCGCAAATCCGCCTGCCGAAATATCATAAGCGGTCTTCTTTAAAATCACGTTTAATTTGCGCGCAATTTCAATTTCTTCATCGGTCAAATATCCATTGCGTGATGATAAGGCCAAACCGTATTCATCCCGAACGGTAGGAACACCGCTAATTTCTGTTTCAATATCCAGATCACGTGCCAGCCGCTTAATCACTGCCAGTTGTTGCCAGTCTTTTTCACCAAAAAATGCCACATCCGCATGCGCTTGGTTCAACAGCTTCGTTACCACTTGCGAAACTCCGTCCATATGTCCAGGCCGCGCGATACCGCACAGGCAATCGGTTAAACCATCAACGATTACACGGGTGGAAAAGCCTGTAGGATACATTTCAAACGCTGACGGAATGAACATCGCATGGCCCCCCGCATTCGTAACCTTTGCACTGTCGGATTTTTCGGTTTTTGGGTAGCTATCCAAATCTTCATTTGCACCGAACTGTGTTGGATTAACAAATATCGTTGTAATCACACGGTCGCATTCACCCAATGCGGCACTGACAAGGGCGATATGACCTTCGTGCATATTGCCCATTGTTGGCACCAGACCAACTCGCAAACCTGCCACTTTCCAAGCGGCAACTTGGGTGCGCATATCTTGAATTGTGCGAAAGGTTTGGATTGTCATATTTTCAATCCTGACAAGTCCCACCCAGTTTTATCAGCAATATCGTCAAGTGCTACCAATGCCGCCTTTGACCAGTTTGCAGAACGGCTGGCAAAAACACATGCTTGGGATTGTAAGATCAACCCGTCTGTCAATATTTTCAAATGATTTGCTTCCAGCGTCGCACCCGAAGAGGTAATATCCGCAACCGCTTCTGCTGTCAGGTTTTTGACCACACCTTCGGTCGCCCCTTGGCTGTCCACAAGTTGGTAATCTGCCACGCCGCGCGACCGCAAAAAACCGCGCACAAGATTATGGTATTTGGTGGCAATCCGTAATCGATAGCCGTGATTGGCCCGAAACTGTGCGGCAACCCCGTCTAAATCTTCAACGCAATCCACATCAATCCAGCCATTAGGGACTGCGATAATCAAGTCAGCTTGCCCGAAGCCCAATTCCTGCAAATTGACCACAACACGTTCCCAAAGGGGCAGTTTTTCATGGATCAAATCGGTGCCGGTGACACCCAGATGAATACGCCCCGCTTTGAGTTCACGCGGAATTTCACCCGCTGACAACATAACCAGCTCAACCCCATCAACACCTGACACAACACCAGAATACTCGCGTTCATTGCCTGCGCGTGACAATCTGATGCCGTACTCTGCAAACCATTCCATCGTTTTATCCTGAAGGCGGCCTTTAGACGGTACACCAAGCTTCAAAACACTCATGACGCACCCCCCATGACTGCGGCCAGTGCATCAGGGCGAATAACCCCGCCGACGGCAGGAATAGAGCGGCCCTGCCCTAACACTTGGGTCAACGCATCATAGCGCCCACCGCTGGAAATGGGGTTCTCACCATCGAAAAAGCCAAACACAAAACCATCATAATATTCCAACGAGGTCAGGCCAAAATTGGCCTCAAACGGTAAATTATCAACATCCACACCTTTGGCGGCCATTGCGTTCAGACGTGTTTCCAAACGGTCAACTGCCAGCGCGAAACCATCCAAACGATCCTGTACTTTGCGCAAAGACAGCAACGCATCCGATGCCATACCGTGTACCGCTAGCAATTCTTCAAGAACTTCCACCTCGGCGGCAGGTATCGGTGCTGTTGCCGCATCATCTTGCAGGCTTGCAACCCGCGCCAAAACCTCGGCAGCACTGCGCACGCCCAACAATGGCCCTGTCGTATTTAGAACTTCAGCCGCACCCTTGGCAGCAACAGTTTCAATCATCGCCACACGTGTTGGCAGGTTCGCAACCTTGCCACTGTACATATCCAGTAATTGGCGGAAACGTTCGGGTCGCCAAATTTGGCGGCGCAGGCGTTCTTTGCGTCGTGCAGTGGTTGTCAGCCCCTCAATCGCGGCTGCTAACAGGCCAACGTCACCCGTTGCCATGCGCAAATCATACGGTTGCAAAATCTCATGGAACAGTGCGAACACTTCCGCATCCGCCGCCGCAGGATCGTGGCGGTCAAACAGCTCAAACCCGACTTGCAAATACTCTTTCGCGCGGCCCGCGCCCGGTTCCTGTTTACGCCAAACGGGGCCGTTATAGGTGTAACGCGCAGGTTCCGCACCATCCGCCATGTGCATCTGCACCACAGGCACGGTAAAGTCGGGGCGCAGCATTTGTTCACCGTCAACAGGGTCGTCGGTTACATAGGCACGTCCACGAATATCTTCGCCATATAGATCAAGCAATACCTCGGCAGGCTGCAGGGCTTCGGCCTCAACAGGTACGGCCCCCGCCCCGATGAAGGCATTTGACAAGATGCCTGCAAGTGTTTTCACCGCAACAGGTGACATCAGCCCAAACCTTCCGCACGTGCGATCATTTTGCGCACTTCTTCTACCAGATCGCTGCGTTTAATTTCAATCTGTGCAGGTTGGGCTTTCCATTCCTCTGCCGTTTCTATTTCAGCGGACAGTCGCGTCCCTAATGCAAGGTCTTTGAGCAGCACCACACCCGCTTCTTTTTCATTACCGCCTTCGATGACCGCCACAGGGCTTTCGCGTTTGTCGGCATATTTCAACTGGTTGCCGAAGTTTTTTGGATTGCCCAGATACACTTCCGCCCGAATACCAGCGTTGCGCAATTCCGCCACCATTTCCTGATAATCGCCCATACGGTCGCGGTCCATCACAGTGACCACAACAGGCCCTTTGGATTGCGAGCTGATCCGCCCCTTTTCACGCAAAGCAGCAAGTAAGCGGTCAACCCCGATGGAAACGCCCGTTGCAGGTACTTCTTGGCCTGTAAAGCGTTTGACCAGATCATCGTAACGCCCGCCCCCTGCCACAGAACCAAACTGGCGTTTGCGCCCTTTGGCGTCGAGAATTTCGAAGGTCAGTTCAGCTTCATAGACAGGGCCCGTGTAGTAACCAAGGCCGCGCACGACGGATGGGTCAATCTCGATACGGTCAGAGCCATAGCCGCCTGCCGCCATCAATTCACCGATGGTTTCCAATTCGTTTATACCGTCAAGGCCAATGGTTGATCCGCCAACCGCATTGCGCAAATTCGCAAGTGTGCCAGCTGTATCGCCCGCTTTAGATGTCAGGAAAGCAAGCACGGGTTCCGCCTGATCGGCAGACAATCCAACCCCATCGATATAGGCACCAGAGGCATCCAGCCGTCCCTTGGTTAGCAATTCGCGCACACCTGCCGCACCAACCTTGTCGAATTTATCAATGGTGCGTAAAACAGCATCGCGGTCAATGACTTTGAAAGCTTTTTCAACTGAAGCAAGTGACTCTGCAACAGGCGACGACATTTCTGTTTCGCCCAAACCTATCGATTCCAACACCCCGTTCAAAACCTTGCGATTATTCACCCGAATAATATAATCCCCACGTGGAATACCAACCTTTTCCAAAGTATCAGACAACATCGCGCAAATCTCGGCGTCAGCGGCCACAGAAGCCGTGCCCACCGTATCCGCATCACACTGATAAAACTGTCGATACCGTCCCGGACCCGGCTTTTCATTGCGCCAAACTGGCCCCATCGCATAGCGACGATAGGGCGTTGGCAATTCATTGCGGTGCTGCGCATCTGTCTCTTATACACATCTGACGCTGCCGACGATCTACTCT
>OLHJ01000311.1_pt1 | contig 16091 bp, 10 predicted proteins | sample 1609491 | NCBI WGS metagenome assembly OLHJ01 (sample SAMN05416861, study PRJEB24817) | seawater metagenome | isolation source: Sea water | place: Canada:Atlantic | collected 2013-11
AGATCGTCGGCAGCGTCAGATGTGTATAAGAGACAGATATTCATAAATACAACAATCTCAATGCATATTCCAGAAATACCAAATATTATTCATTACGCAATACCCTTTTTTATTATGACCATAATAATGGAGGTTGTACTGACTATTAAATCTAAAACTGGGCATTATAATTTTAAAGATGCAGGTACATCAATAGTATTGGGTTTAGGAAATGTATTCATAGGGTTATTCAGTAAATCCATAGCTTTAGCTGTTTTTTATGGTTTATATAACTTGATACACCTCATAAATATTCCTTTTACTTGGTGGGCTTGGGTAATATTGCTGTTTGCCGATGACTTTTGTTACTACTGGTTTCATCGAATTAGCCACGAAAGCCGATTATTTTGGGCTAGTCATGTGGTGCATCATTCATCTAAAAGGTATAATTTAAGTACTGCATTAAGACAAACTTGGTCTGGTGGATTCTATACTTTCATTTTTTGGATACCGCTAGTATTGATTGGTTTCCATCCTATTATGATCCTAACGCAAATGTCTGTTAGTTTAATTTATCAATATTGGATTCATACCGAATTGATATATAGAATGCCAAAATGGTTTGAAGCTATTTTTAATACACCAAGTCATCATAGAGTTCATCATGCAACAAATGCTCAATATCTAGATAGAAATCATGCCGGTATTTTTATTATTTGGGATAAATTATTTGGCACTTTTGAAGCTGAAAAAGAATCACCTACTTATGGTCTTGTTAAAAATTTTGATACTTACAATCCCATAATTATTGCTTTTAATGAATGGATTGATCTAATTAAAGATGTAAAATCTTCTAACACAAGTATGTCAAATAAATTTAAATATCTCATTAAACCACCTGGCTGGAGGCATGATGAAAAAAGTATTTTATCTGCAGATTTAAGAAAAGAATGGCAAGAAAAAAACAAAAAATAAAAGCCTAAACTTAAAATATAAAAAAAAGCCAAGTATCAAATACTTGGCTTCATCTTGCGGAGAAAGAGGGATTCGAACCCCCGGAGGTGTGACCCTCAACAGTTTTCAAGACTGCCGCATTCGACCACTCTGCCATTTCTCCTTTAGCGGTGGCAAATATAAAACCCTTTTCTTAGTATATAAAATTTTAGAGCCTAATAATTCATAAAATATTTAACCTAAAATTCTACATTTAAAAGTTGCCCGCTTAATTGCAACAATTCCAACTCAATGAGCTTGGTTTCGTATTTGGTATTGGTTAAATCGGTTTGGGCATTTAGTAAATTTACTTGCGCCAATCTGAAGTCAATCGAGTTTATTTGCCCCAATTTGTACTTTTCTACCGAGCGTTCAAAGTTATTTTTATTGGTAAGCACATTCTTTTCTTGAGATTTTAAAATAAACAGCTTATTGGTATACTCCTCACTAGTATTCATTAATATGTTCGCCAGGGTTTCAAATTGCTGTTGTTGTAAGATCTCTTCGCTATCCAAAATAATTTTAGCATTGGCTACTCGGGTTTTAGTACTTCCGCCATCAAAGAGATTCCAAGAGACATTAAGTCCTGCTCTTAGTCCTGTTACCGTGCTTTGTGCGAAAAATGAGGTGGCAGGGTTGTCACTTTCATTCCAGCCATAAGATCCAGAAAGCCCTACTCTAGGTAAATAATCCCCTTTATTAGCCCGTATATTATATTCGCTAATCATAATGTTTTTTTCTTGCTGCTGTAATACCACATTATTGGCCAAAGAAAGGGAAAGCAAATCATCATAAGATAAAAGAGTCAGGAAATCCACCTCGGTTTCTACCTCAAAATCTTCTTCCATTTGTATCCCTAAAATAATATTTAAATCTCGTTTCGAATTGATATACTGCTGACGAGTATTGATATAATTAATACTATCGTTATTTATATCTACCTCCGCATTTAAGAGTTCCAATTTTGTGGATTGTCCGTAATCGTTTTGATATTGAATTCGCTCTAATCGAAGCTTAGAAATCTCCAAGGTTTGCTTTAAGTTTTCGGTATTCTTAGACAAACGAGCAATCTGAAAATAAACAGAAAACAATTGTAAATAGGTGTTTTCAATAGTTTCCCTAGCCTGTAACTCGGTTAGATTATGATTCTCCTTTAGTATCTGATAATCGTATTTTCTACCCAAACCGTCAAATAGGGTATAATTAAGGTCTAAGGAAGCATTATAAGATTTGGTTTCCGCTCCTGTTATAGAAGTTGAAGTTCCATCTTGTCGTTCGATATCCTGATCGCTTACATCATAATTAGCACCTCCATTAGCAGAGAGACTGGGTAAATAACCAGAATTGTAAATACTGGAATTATTCTTAGCAATATCCACCGTATTCTCCGCGATCTTAATCCCATAATTGTTTTCTAGGGTAATGGCTATGGCTTCCTTTTTAGTCAATATTCTTTGGGCTGTTCCCCTAAAAGAAAGCAGTACAAAAACCACCCCTACTGCTATTTTAATGTAATTCATCATTCTCATAGTTTTGTTCGATAATAGCTCTTTCTACTTCTTCATTGCTCACCTCTTTACCCGTTCGCATCCATTTAATAAATACCTTAATGGAATTAGATACCGATAGCATTAATGGCAACATCACTAAAGTCAATACGGTTGCGATTCCAATTCCGTAGGAAATGGAAACTGCCATAGGCTTTAAAAATTGAGCTTGCCTACTCCCTTCTAATAATAATGGTGCTAATCCCGCAATGGTTGTCAAGGAGGTTAAAAATATCGCTCTAAAACGAGATTTACCAGCCTGTACTAAAGCTTCATTATAGGGCATTCCTTCTTTAAGATAGGTATTAAATTTCCCAATAAGCACCAAGCCATCGTTGACCATAATACCTATTAATGCTATAATGCCTAGCCAAGACAATATGTTTATTTGAAAGCCATGTACATAATGCCCAAAGGCAACTCCTATTAAACTAAAAGGAATCATCATCATTAATAAAAGCGGCTGACTATAGGTTCTGAAAGTAAAAGCAATGACAATATATATTAATAATAAAATGATGGGACCTATTAATTTAAAAGAACCAATCGTTTTGGATGCTTCCCTATTTTGTCCTTCATAAATTGCGGAAACAGTAGGGTATTTGGATGTAATTTCGGGCATCACTACTTCTCTAATATCATCTAATACATCGGCAGCGCTATCGTCTGGAGATTTTAAATCTGCAGTTACTTGAATTTCTCGTTTCCCCTCTAAATGATTTATCGCAACATCGCCACGTTCAATTTCATAGCTTGCTATTTCAGAAAAAGGAACCCTAGTACCCAAAGGAGTATTGATCCACATATCGTCTAAATCCTTAATAGAAGATCGATCGTTAATCTGGTATCGTATCCAAACCCTTATCTCGTCTTGCCCTCTTTGGAAACGCTGTGCTTGAAATCCGAAAAACCCTGCTCGTACCTGTGTCATAACTCCTTGAAGGTTCAAGCCTAGCATATAGGCCTTATCCTTTAACTGTACTTGAATTTCCTTTATACCAGCTGGATCATTATCGGAAACATCTTTTAAAATAGGGTTCGTTAATAAATTTGCTTTTAGTTCCTGTTTGGCAGCTTTTAACTCTTCAATATTATTTCCTAATAAAGAAACCGCAACTGGACTACCCCCAAAATTTCCTCCAGATCCAAATACCAAACTCTCTACGCCATATATTTTTCCGGATAAATCTCGAATTTTATTAGTCACTTCTTGGGAAGTCAATTCTCCTCTTAACTCTCCTGGTAAAAGATTAATGGTAAGTGTTGCATTTGAAGTTCCTGGCCCAATACGCTTGATGACGTTTTGTACTACCGCCTCATTGTTATAATCGTTTTTATCGTATTGATCATTTACGATCCATACTTTCTCCTCAATACTAGATATGATAGAATCTGTAATCGCTTCATTGGTTCCCTGAGGCATTTTTAAATTAATAGAAATGACATCACTTGCAATTCTTGGAAAAAAGGACAACCCAACAATTCCACCTCCTATTGCACCAATACTAAAAACAAATAATGCAATAGGAATGGCAAATCCTAAAAATTTATTTTTAAGAAAATATCGCAAATAAGGTACATAAAGTTTATCTCTAACTTTCATTAACCATATATCGGCTGCTTTGTTTACCTTCTTAAAAAAGGCATCTACTTTATTTACCTTTCTATCTTTACCTTGTAATGCTTTTGAATGTGCAACGTGAGCAGGTAGTATAATTAAAGCTTCCACCATAGAAACCAAAAGGGTAAGTATTACTACTATGGAAACCTCCGCAAAAAACTCCCCTATTCTTCCTTCTAAGAAAAAGAAAGTTGAAAATGCAATCATGGTGGTTAATAAGGCGGATACCACGGGTGGCAAAACCTCTATAGTACCATCGATAGCAGCTCTAATTGGAGTTTTTCCTTTTTCGTAATGATGGTAAATATTTTCTCCAATAACAATCCCATCATCCACCAAAATACCAATAACGATGATCATCCCAAAGAGAGATAATACATTGATGGTAACTCCCATTTGAGCGGCAAATATAAACATCCCAAAAAAGGATACAGGGATACCTATTGCAACCCAGAATGCCAATCTCGCATTTAAAAATATAGCCAAGAAAAACAAAACCAACAAGACTCCCATCAGGGCATTTTTAATAAGTAAATCGGTACGCTGTCCTAGAGAAATAGAGGAATCTCTCGAAATGTCTAATTGTACATTATCGTATTGTTGATTGAACTTCTCTATATAGTTTCTTACATCTTCTGCAGTGGCAATTAAATCTTCATTATTGGTATTGCTCACCGAAATATTGATGGCCTTATTTCCATTTATAAAAATTCTATCTGGAGTTTCAGACCAAGTATCTTGTACGTCTGCTATATCCTTTAATCGAATAATATTTCCGTTGGGTTCTGCCCTAACGATAACATTTAATAATTCATCCCCGTAATAAGAACGATTTCTAGCTCTAATCAAGTAATCTTCCTCACTGGTTTTAATATTACCTCCTGTAATTAAGATATTGGTTCTACTTACCGCATTGGCGACATCTTGGAAGGAAAGGTTATAGGCTCTTAAATCATTTTCTCTAACAGAAATTGCAATTTCTTCCTCTGGAAATCCAGATATAGAAACTTGTGAAATTCCGGATATTCCTCTTAGATCATTTTCAACTTCTCTTGCATATTGCTTTAAGGTGGCTAATGGAATATTGTCTCCACTTAAAGTAAAACTAATAGTAGGTCTTATTCTTTCCACTTTCGCAATAATAGGTGGCTCCATTCCTGAGGGAAAGGAAGGAACTCTATCCACTGCATTCTTTACATCTGCCAAAACAACATCAATACTCTTACCCTTTACGGTTTCTACAGTAATGGTAGCAGAATTCTCTCTGGAAACAGAAGTCACTCGGTCCACACCCACAATCCCTTTTAGGTTGTCTTCAATTTTTAATACGACCCCTTCTTCCATTTCTGAAGGGGAAGCTCCAGGATAAATAAGATTGATACTTATTGTTTTCGAATCTGTTAATGGGAAAAATGAAGATTTAATAGATTTTGCGCCAATAATACCAAAAATGATAAACGCAAGTATTAAAACATTTACAGCAACAGGATACTTTATAAAATAGCTTATTATTTTTTTCATCCTTTCTTACTTTTCTTGAAATATTTTCACCTTCATTCCATCATAGGATCCTGGTGTTGGTTTTGAAAGAATGAACACATCATTTTCAAGCCCTTTAATAATAGCTGTATTTGCTGTAAAATAAACAGGGTCAACATCAATTAGTTCTAAAACGGAATCCCTAACGATATATATTTTTTTATTTTCTACCATTAATTTTCTAGAAATTTCAATAGCGTTCGTTTCGCTTCTTGCATCTAAATTTGCTTCCAAATAAGTTCCTTCTCTTAAATCTTTATGCGCTACTTCAATAAATGCTTTTATCGTTTGTGAGGAAGCGTCTACCCTACCATTTATTCGAACGATTTCGCCGGTATACGTTTTTGTTTTATTTAGATTATGAAGGTTTACTGTATTGCCCAATATTAATAAATCGGCAAATTCAGAATTTACAGACACTTCCATTTCATAAACACTGGGATCAATAAACTCGCCTAATTTTTGACCCACTCTCACTAAAGAACCAGGAGTAAGCAATGCCTCTGTTAATATCCCTTTGTAAGGTGCTCGTAAATTATATTTACCCAATTTTACCTCTAAGTTTTTTACATTATAATATGCCGTATTAATACCCCTCCCAGAAATAAAATACTTTTCTTTTTCAGAGCTAGTCTCCGGTAAAACAGGTGTAGTTTTATTAACATCAAAACTGCTTAAATAATTTTGCCATTTATCATATTCCTCTGGAAAATCGAATCTTATATCTGGCATCATACCAATGATACTATTATAAAAATTACTTTTTTGAGACTGTAAATTTGCAAAGAATTCATCGCTATTAATAGATATTATATTCTCTCCACTATTATAGGGAGTCCCTGCTTTAAACTCCTTGTTTGATGCTTTTAAAACTCCTTGAACTTCTGCAAATAAATCGATTTTTCTTTTGGCAGTTAAGTTTCCACTAGTAGTAATTATAATTGGAATCTCTTTGTTTTCCACTTTTTCTACAAAAACAGTTTTCACAATTTTATCGAACTTTGGTTTGGGACGCTTTTTATTGTCAATTAAATACTTTGCCGTAAAAACAGCTCCTAGCAATAACAAAATTCCTAATATAATAGATAATAGTTTTCTCATGTTGTTTTTTATATATGCTCCACGTTGGGAGTAAAATTGGATTGAATTTTTTTTAATATCTCGATCATCTGTTGTTTCTCTGTATTGGAAATGTTCTGCTCCATAGTATGGATGATATTATTTATTATAGGCCTAGACTTTTTAAAAATTGATCTTCCTAAATCTGTTAAGAACACATTATTAATTCGTTTGTCTTCTTGACTTTGCTCTCTAGTAATATATTCTTTATTCTCCATTTTATGCAATAAACGCGTTAATGAAGATTTATTCCGCAGAGTTAATATGGCTAGCTCGTTTTGATTTAATCCATCCTGCTCATGAAGTTTTTTTAAAACAATCATCTGCTCCTTGCTTAAATCTATACCGTGTTTGTCGAATGCTTCCTGTAGATGGTTTTCTATTATTTTAACCGTCTTCCCTAGCCAGGGTCCTATGGATTTTTCAAAATCAACCAGTTTATTTCCTGCGCTCATTTTGCAAATATACATAACAATCCAATTGGTTGCATATGCAACTAATTTAATTGTTTGTTAAAAAAATAGTAATTGATTGGTGGCTATGGAATAAAAAAAGGCCGTCTAAAAAACCAACTATTTAGACGACCCAAGCACAATAGTCCTAAACCATGACTAGTGCTTTATCAACCTCTTTGTTATAGATCCTGTAATGGAAGAGAACTTTATAAAATACATTCCATTGGATAAAGAGGATATATTAATTTCTTTTTTGGAGCTATCAACATCCTTAATAAACTTTCCATTTACATCATATATTTGTATGGATTGGATAGCGCTACTGTTTTCAGTAACCGAAATAAACACTTGTTCCGATGCTGGATTTGGATAGATCGCGATACTTTTATTTGAAATTGCTACCTCATCTACGGCTAAGAAATCATTTACGTAATTACGTTGGTAGATCCCATGACCGTGGGTAGCGATTCTAATTTTTCGATTGGAAGGAGAATTATTTAAATCGTAAATCATCACAGCTTCTGGCAATGCTTCACTAAAAGGTTCCCAGGAACCTCCCCCATTTTCAGAATAATAAACCCCCAAATCGTTTCCTACATAAATATCATCTGGATTTAATTCATCTATCAATATGGTGTTGGTAGGTACATCTGGTAAGCCATTATCTATGGCAAACCAATTATCACCGGCATCTGTAGTTTTAAAAACATGATCCGATCCAAATCCTGAGAAAGTTGCATAAAGCACATTCTCATCAGATGGGTCAAATTCTAAATCTTTACAGATTCTATCGGGTAAACCATTGGTAAGTTGGGTATAATTAAGTCCTGAATTAGTAGATTTAAATATTTTGGCTCCTGTAGGTCCATTAGTGGGATCTGGTGAGGTAGATACATAAACAACATCCGAGTTAGATGGGGAAATGGCTATATTCATAATAGGATTAACATCCACTGCAGTACCTGAAGTTACTTCCCAATTTAAGCCACCGTCCAAAGATTTATATAAATAAGTTCCGGCAGCATACATAATATCTTGATTGGTTGGCGCTAACTCATAAGGAGCAGAGAAAGCTGTAAAATCACCAGAAACCAAAGTTGGTCTTGCTACAACACCAAAATTCACTCCATTTGTGACCGATTTAATAATATTTAATCCCTGCCAAGAACCAAATACAAATTGATCATCTTCTTGGTTTACAGCGGCAGACATCCCATCACCACCAATAACACGCCACCAAGATGGATTTCCTTTATATATGTACGAAGCGTTGTCCTGAGCACCTGCGATACAGTAATTTGGGTCTGTTGCAGAACTTCCCATATCTGCATATAATTGTAAGGTTTGCAAGCCTCCATTTAAAGTAGTAAAAGGAATCTCTCCATCATCTGAAACAAAAACACCTCCATCTGATGCCATAAAAACTTTATTATTTAATGGGTGATAATAAACCGCATGTATATCGGAATGTACATAGCCTGGACCTCCTTCTGGAATATTTACAGGCACTTCTCCCATAGTCCAAGAATTTCCAGATTTTTGTTGAAATGTTGTCCCAGTATCTACAGATTTCCATGTATTAATTCCAACATTAATTATTTCTGAATTATTTGTTGGATTGATTGCAATGTCATGAGAATACCAACCTTGATATAAAGCAATATTTTGGTTATTAACTAAAGCCCAAGAAATACCACCATCTATAGTTTTAAAAATCCCAGCTGGAGTTGTTGCCCCATTGTTAAACCATCCTACTTGTATGGATGCATATAAGGTATTGTTATCAGAGGGGTCAAAACTCAGTTTTGCATTACCAGACCAAGCAGTAATAAGTCCTGGGTCCACTAATTTTTCAAAAGTTAGCCCCTTATCTTTAGATTTATAAATACCAGACAAATTAGGATCCAATCCAAGATTAAAATTTCCATGTGTTACATATAAAAAGTCACCATTAGTTGGATCTATTTCTACATCGATACAATTTGTTTTATCTAAAATTAAATTCCAAGAATCTCCACCATCCAAACTCTGGTAAAGACCATCGGTGGTTGCGGCATAAATTTCTTGTGTATTCAGTGAATTAATTTCAATATCCTGAACACCTTTAATTTCATCCATATCAAAAGGAAGAACTTGAGTCCAAGAAGCGCCACCATCTTCTGTTTTTAAAATACCAATTCCATAGGTTCCTCGGGTAAGTCGATTTACAGTTCCAGGTTCTGCATAGCCAACCCCATAAGTTTCTCCTGTACCAATAAACATAATATCTGGGTTATTTGGATCTATTGCAATAGAGGCAACTCCAAGAACAGGAAACCCAGTAGGGACAAATTCCCATGCATCTTCACCTACTCCTTGTGTTGTAGTTTTCCAAAGGCCACCACTGGCAGATCCTGCATACATGATGTCTTCATCTGAAGGATGAAAAGCCAAACATAAAGTCCGGCCTCCAATATTCTTAGGTCCTAAATTTTCCCATTCGCCATCTAGAATATTTCCACGCTGTAGTTCTGTCTGTCTTTTTTGAGCAAAAGCTTCTGAAAATTTAGAGGTTGGTATTTTATGATAAGGATAAGCTCTTTCAAAAGACCACATATCCATTGCTTGTCCAGCACCGGAAGTATTTTTAAGGTAGGTTTTCTGTTTTGTAAAAACGGCAGTAGTTTTTTTATTTTGTTTTACAGTAAATATTAAAGCGATACTAACTAAAAACAATCCGATTAGTATTATGGCAAATTTATTTTTCATAGCAGTTTTTTTTTAATACTAATCGGATTGATTTATAATGAATAACAATTTTGAGTAAATAAAAAGGATTATTCCCTTATATAAATAAAACCCGATAAGACTTTACTTAAAAACAGATAACTTACCCTTATACTGAAACCTATACTAAACATTTCAAAATAGCGTAACAACTTTGTTTACAGCAACTAATAAGCCATACCCAATACAAATGTTTATTCCTTTATAATTTTACCAGCATATAGTTGCTTTTTACCGTTTCTTAAAGAATAGAGATATATTCCTGAATTTAAATCGGAAACATCAATCGATTCTTTTACATAATTTCCATCAAGAGAAATCGATTTTATGGTTTTCACTTCCTTGCCCTGAAGGTTAAAAATGCTAAGACTAATTTCTGAAATGGAATTTGATAATTCACCTTCCAACATAAAATTAGATTGTACAGGATTGGGATAGGTTCTTATTTTTTCTTGTTTTACCGCATTACCAGAACTTAATGTTATTCCTCCTTCTTCTATAATAACATACATTTTATTAATCGCGATGTCATCGAAGTTTTCAGTTAAACCTGATGGCCATTGCACTTCAATTTCGTCGATATTATTTGCATCCCCTAAACCAACATGTACAGTATAACTATTCTGACTACAATAGCCACTAGAGGCAGTAATCTTGCGAGTTTGCCATACCTCTTCTCCGTTAATTGTAGACCTTAGTCTTACCTTAGCACCCACTGCAGAAAAATTGGAAATAGTCCCTTTACAAATTAATTTTACCCAGTTATTTCCTTCCCCAGTATTATGAAATAAAGAATTGGCTTGGTTTTCAGAAAATGTATTTGCTAAAATGATGTCTAACCAACCATCATGATCATAATCCCCAAATGCACAACCAAAAGTATTACCTGCATGATTGGCAAGATCACTAGAATTATCCTGAGAAAAATTTCCCTGCCCATCATTGATATACACAAAATTCTTTGTTTGACCAGTAAAATAAGCATTACATACAAATAAGTCTAAATCTCCATCATTGTCCATATCTCCAAAAGAAGAACCAAAAGAACTTCCCCCACCAGAGGCAATAATAGAACTTAGTTGTTCTGTAAATACACCTCCATTATTTATAAAAAGCTGATTGTTTTGACCTTCCCAGTTCGCAACAAACAAATCAAAATCTCCATCATTATCCACATCTGCCCAAGAACTTCCTGCAGAATTATTATTTCCTTCAACTATAGATATATCATCAATTTGGACAAAGTTATCAGGGCCATCATTTCTGAAAAGAGAATTTTTTGCATTGTTCTCGTTGGTCAAAAATAAATCGGAATCTCCATCATTATCATAATCGATCCAATCTACCGAACGAGTCGCCAAATTATCATCGGTAATAGAAAGGTTATCTATTTCTAAAAAAGAACCATCCCCTTGGTTTTCAAAATAAGAATTATTCAAATTTAAATAACTATTGGTAAAATACATGTCTAAATATTGATCGTTGTTTATGTCTACCCAAGTTCCCATTTCAGAATAAGAATTCACAAGACCTAAAGCATTATCTGGTTCATAAGTAAATGATCCATCTCCATCATTTCTATAAAATAAATTGGGATTTCCAGAGCCGCCAAATCCATAGGTTACCACATAAGCATCCAAATCACCGTCATTATCAACATCGGCAAAACTTGTACCGTCAGATCTACTATTATCCGAAACAATATCATCTGTTGTTATCGTATCAAAACTCCCGTCTTTTTCGTTAATATATAGCATATTGTCTTGGCTTCCATAAGGGCCATTAGAAAAAAAGATGTCATCCCAGCCATCTCCATTAACATCGATAAAATTTGCAGAACGGGATGCAGATAGTGTTGTAGTTAGATCTGGGATATTCGTTTCTTCAAAAGATTGAGAAGAAACATATTGCATTGAAAACAATAAAACGAAAGCACTTAAAAGAGTAGTTAATTTATACATAATTAGATATTTAATGAATTATATGTACGAATATTTAAAAAAATAAGCTTGAAAAAATGAAAATGATATATTGGCAATATAAAATGATATAAAGCTTCCTTATTTTGATATGGAGTTGAAAAGCTTTTGCAAAAAAAAGAGAATTGTGCTAGATATCATAAATCAGGCTCTTTATATCTTATTTTGAAAGATTGTAGCCATTTTTTGCTAAATTGACCATCTGTAGAAAATTCAAAACTGTAATTCTTTTATAAATCTCTTGGAATCTAATATAAAAAACATCAAAATTCTTGTAGCTGACGATGAAGCCCTAGCTAGAAAAAGAATCGTTAGATTTTTATCTGAAAGCAATTACTCCATTACTATTTTGGAAGCAAGTAACGGGAAAGAGACTATCGTTTCGTTAAACAACGATTTTCCAGATCTCGTTTTTTTAGATATTAAAATGACGGATATGACAAGTTTTGATGTCTTAAAAAAAATACCCACGCAAAATATACCTATCATCATTTTTGTAACTGCTTTTAATTCTTTTGCTGTGAAAGCATTTGAAGTTAGAGCGATCGATTTCCTATTGAAGCCATATAAAAAAGAACGTTTTTTTAAAGCACTAAATCGAGGTATGGAGCAATTGGAAATGACAAACCGAAAATCTTTTCAGAATAAAGTATCGGAATTAATGCAAGATTTCGAATCAAAAAAATGGGAAGAAAAAGAAGTGCCTAATTATCTAGAACAGATTGTTCTTAAATTAAATAAAAAATATTATTTCGTTAAAACCAAGGATATAAAATATATAAAATCCTCGGGGTATTATGCCGAAATATTTACTGCCGATAAGAAAAAACACCTGTATCGAATTTCTATGACAGATCTCGATTTAAAACTAGATCCCGAATATTTCTCAAGAATAAATAGGTCGGTGATTATAAGTAAAAAGCAAATCAAAGAATTAGTGACTGAAGGATTAGGGGATTTTAGTGTCATATTAAAAGATGGAAACTCTTTTGCGGTTACCAAATTATACAAACAAGATTTTCTTAAAAAAATGGGGATTAAAAAATGAAATTAGACGAAAACATATTGAGTAAAAAATTACTGCAATATTTGCTATTGTTTTTTTTGATATTCGTTATTCTTTCAACAGTTAGTGGATTATTAGCCAAGATAGAAGGAAAAGTATATCAATCTTTTGGCTGGGAATCACTCATTATAAATGTATTGATTCGGTATAGTATCAAATTCGTTTACATTATAGGAAGTATAATTTTTATACGATTGCTATTTCATAAGAACTTAATCAAAGAATGGATGCAATGGGCTTTGCACATGATATTTGGTATTGGACTTACTTTTTATTCTGTCTCCAGTCAGATACTTATTAATAATTGGATATATGGCTATAAAGACCCTTTTACCTTCGACTATATTTACACCAGTGCATTGGTAGGAACCGACTATAATTTCTTTCTTTATTTTTCAATGATAGCGATTACCTATGCCTACTATTTTTTCAAGAAACAAAAGAATTACGAAATAAAAGAGTCGCAATTAAAAACACAATTGTTGGATTCAAAAATTAATGCACTTCAATCCCAATTACAGCCTCATTTTTTATTTAATGCATTAAATGATATTTCCTCCTTAATAGAAATAAATCCTGAAAAATCACAGGATGCAATTGCAGATTTAAGTGAATTATTGCGGCAAACCTTAAGCCTTAAAGACACTAAACTTATTCCATTATCGGATGAAATTGACATTCTTCAAAAATATTTAGATATTGAAAAACTTCGATTTGATGAAAAACTGAACTTTACATTAGACATCCCAACCGATTTATACAACATTCATGTACCCCCGCTTTTATTGCAACCGGTGGTAGAAAATTCTATTAAACATGGATTTTCTTATCAACATGACAGTTTGGGTATTAAAATTTCTATTGAAAAAATCACAGACTATTTACAATTTACCATAACAAATAATGGTGCTGTTTTAAATGAAAATGAATTGGTTTATGGAACAGGCCTAAGTAATGTTATTGCAAGATTAGACACCTTATATGATGGAGATTTTTATTTTGAAATGAAAAATAAAGAACCAAAGGAAAGTGGAATCATTACCCAAATTAGAATTCCTTTAAACCCACCTAAGGGGAATTAAAATCTTAGTGTTATTTTGATTTTATATTATTTGCAAAAAACCTTTAACAAAAAAAGATATAATCTTTTTGAGATTGATAATTATGTTCTTTGAAATAATCTCTTATTTCTTTTTGAGCATTAACATTTGCTACGGTGATAATGCTTTGGGTATTTTCAATATCTGATAAAGCAGTAAAGGGTAACATTTTTTGATCGTAAATATGCTTCCCAATTTTCTTAGGGTTATCACAAATCCAAAAGAAATCTATTTTCTTTTCAATCAACTTTTTAGCCATGGTTTTCCCCTTATCTCCTGCTCCCCAAACCACAATATTTTTGCTTTTATCATATTCATTCTTCAGAAAATAATGGCTTTTTATATCCATAAAGGTATTATCTGCATAATGAATATGCGTACGTGAAGTTCGAGTAGAATAATCTCTCCAATAATGTAAAGTTACACTACAAGCAATTGGTTTTAATTCTTTTAAATAAAACCGAAATGCCAAATCGTAATCTTCAGGATATCGGTTGGGAAGAAATGCTTCAGATAGATCTAAATCTTCTTTAAAAACCATCCAACAAGGAGATGGAATGGTGCATTCTTTATAAATACCATCGAAGTTTTTCCCTTCACATGTTAAGTCATTCAACCAAGATTCATACTTTTTAAAACCTTCTCCCAAATGAGTTTCAGAAAAATACTTTACCAAACCCAAACCAATATGTCCTCTCCCCGATTTTAATAGCTTTGATTTTAAGACCTGCAATTTATTCGAAGTCATAATATCATCAGAATCCATACGTGTAATTAATCCTCCCCTACTATTAGCATAAGCCATTCGTAAGGCATTTATTATTCCTTCGCCTTTATTTGAATATACTTTTATTCGCTTATCATTTTCAGAATATTCTTTTAAGATCGAAAAGCTTTCATCGGTTGAATGATCATTAATAGCAATAAGTTCCCAATTGGTTTCCGTTTGATTGAGAATAGAATCTAAACACTCCTTTAAAAACTGTGCAGTGTTTTTAACAGGCATTAAGATGCTAATCGATGGGTTTATCATATACCAAAAATATAAAAAGGGATTTCATAAAATCAAATTTCACAAAACTTTCACATTTTACCCCAACAGTTCTTGTATATTTAGCACTTATTTAAAACAAAAACCTATGATTCGCTTTCTTTTAGTAATTGCTGTTGCCCTAACAGTTTCTTGCAATTCTGCTCAAAATGCTACTTCTAAAACAAAAATGACACCGGTAGATTATGCCAATACCATTACTGCTGAAAATTTAAAAACACATCTTTACACTTTTGCAGGTGATGAAATGGAAGGAAGAGGGACTGGAGAAAACGGAAATAATAAAGCCGCAGAATACCTAAGAAACATGTACATGGATGGCGGAATTGCTGCTCCAATAGAAGAAAATAATTATTACCAAAACATCCCGTCTGAATATTTTAATGATGCTACCAAAGGAAAGCCATCTCAAAATGTAGTGGCTTTTATTAAAGGATCTGAAAAACCAGAAGAAATTATAGTTATCTCGGCTCATTATGATCATCTAGGAACAAGAGATGGCAAAATCTATAACGGTGCAGATGATGATGGTAGTGGAACTATTTCTATTTTAGAAGTAGCAAAAGCATTTCAGAAAGCTGCAAACGAAGGAAACGGGCCTAAACGCTCTATATTAATACTTCACGTTACAGGGGAAGAACTTGGTTTATATGGCTCTAAATATTACACAGAAAACCCTTTATTTCCTTTAAGAAATACGATAGTAAATCTAAATGTAGATATGATTGGTAGAATCGGTTCTGAAAAAAAAGGGAATGATAATTATATTTATTTAATTGGTAGCGATAAATTGAGTCAAGGATTACATGATTTATCTGAGAATGTAAACTGTCTCTTATACACATCTCCGAGCCCACGAGACTCCTGAGCATCTCG
>OLHJ01000312.1_pt1 | contig 16088 bp, 8 predicted proteins | sample 1609491 | NCBI WGS metagenome assembly OLHJ01 (sample SAMN05416861, study PRJEB24817) | seawater metagenome | isolation source: Sea water | place: Canada:Atlantic | collected 2013-11
TCTACACAGAGTAGATCGTCGGCAGCGTCAGATGTGTATAAGAGACAGTAGTAATCCACATCATCAAAGTTATCGTTACTACTTACCCTGGTATTTGGCCCTTTTGGATTTGGCTTAGTCTGCGCAACGGCCTCTGGCTCCGTTTTATCCTTCTTAGGTTTCTTCCCTCCTTTACCTAAAGCCTCTTGATCAAATTTGTATAATTCATGATCTTCAATAATTTTGATTAGCAGTTTTGGGTATTTAGGATTGGTAGCATACCCTGCATTTTTTAGTTCATGCGCCCATCCTTTATAGTCAGTAATTTTTAGCTCAAAGCATTTGGCGTATCTGGTTTTATGTAAGAAATCTGCGTGATCGGCATACGAGTCGTAAACCGTATTGTACACTCTAAAGCACTCTCCTTTTTTATCATCATCATGATAGGTTTTCTTTCCCTTCCATGAACTATGGCATTTAATACCAAAATGGTTATTAGATTTTTTTGCTAAATCGCTATTCCCATTCCCACTTTCTAACATGCCCTGAGCCAAGGTAATACTAGCCGGAACCTTGTGATTACGCATATTTTGAATCGCAGTATTCTTGTATTTGTCAATGTATTGTTGACGTGTTTGTTGGGCTCCACTTAAAAGTGGTAATCCAATAAAAAGAATAAAAAACAGTATGATTGGTGATTTTCTAAGTTTCATGTAATGGCAATTAACGCAAGTGGCAAAGTTATATTTGACTAAGGGTGGCTATTGTTTTTTTCTTACTGGAATACGAACATTAGGGTGTTAATGGTTCCATTTAAAAGCTACAAGGGTAAACTTACGAAATACCTTTCCATTAAACCCTTATTACCCTGCACTCCACCCGTATGAATAGCAGTGATAATACTTCCAGTAGGGAAATGATTTTTTTCAATTAGCTCATATAACCCAAACATCATTTTACCCGTATAAATTCCATCTAGCGGAATTTGATGCTTTTGATAGAACTCATTAATAAATGTTATCAGTTCTGGTTTCATTTTACCAAAGCCTCCGAAATGATAGTCGGTGACTAACTCTAATTTGGCAACGGGGTTTGGAAAGTTCTTTTGAAACTCATTTACCTCATCCCGTATAAAACCGCCATTTTTCATTACTGGAAATCCTAAACAGGTTTGCTCCTGGCATGCAGCCAAATGAATACCGGCTAGCGTTGAACCTGTACCACAAGCCACTGCAATGTGCGAAGTATTTTGTGGAATATCATTTACAATCTCCATGCTTCCTTTGGTTCCTAGTTCATTTCCACCTCCCATAGGCACAAAATAAAATTCACCAACTTCTTGTTTTAGGTTAGGCAAATGAACTCCATCCAATTCTTCGTATTGCGCTTTATCCAAGAAACGAACTTCCATTCCTAACTCTGCCGCTTGTTTTAAAGTGGGATTGTTACGATAGGCTTCGTAACCTCTAATTAATCCAATAGTTTTAAAACCAAATTCTTTACCTGAGGCAGCTACCGCAGCAATATGGTTAGAATGCGAACCGCCTACGGTAACCAAAGTGTCTAACTTTTTTGCAGCGACATCCAGTACATTAAACTTAAGTTTACGCCATTTGTTACCCGAAATGCCAGGGTGTAATAAATCATCGCGAAGCATAAAAACACGGACTCCTTTTTCTTCAAATAGAGATTCGTGTAACTCCTGAACTTTCGCTTTTTTATATGGCCAAATCACAGCGCAAAGAAATAGCTTTTATACCTTTCCAGTACAGAAATAAACCCATAAATATTTGCAGCCCAACCATTACTTTTCAATCAACAGAATCCTTAATTTTGCGGCTTATTTTTTCGACAAATGAACATATCATATAACTGGCTTAAAGAGTACGCTAACGTTGATTTAGACGTGACTCGCGTAGGAGAATTATTAACCGATAGTGGATTAGAGGTAGAAGGTATTGACGACTTTGTATCTGTTCAAGGTGGATTTGAAGGGCTAGTTGTAGGCGAAGTTCTAACGAAAGAGAAACACGCTAATGCCGATAAACTAAATGTAACTACGGTTGATTTAGGAGAAGGCGAACCGGTTCAGATTGTATGTGGCGCACCTAATGTAGACGTGGGCCAAAAGGTTATTGTTGCAAAAGTGGGAGCTACCCTATACCCAAATGAAGGCGATGCTTTTAAAATCAAAAAAGGAAAAATTAGAGGCGAAGCATCTTTAGGGATGATTTGTGCCGAAGACGAGATTGGATTAGGTCAAGGTCATGATGGCATTATGATTTTAGATAAATCGTTAGCTGCAGGTACTCCTATTGCCGAAGTTTTTGAGGTTGAAAAAGATAAAGTCATTGAAATTGGTTTAACGCCTAACCGTGCCGAAGCGGCATCGCATATTGGTACCGCAAGAGATTTAGTAGCTCTTTCTGTAGTTACCGATGAACTTGATGTAAAAGAATTAAAATGGCCAGATGTTTCTGGTTTCAAAGTAGCCAACACCAATTTAAACATTGAAGTGGAAGTAGAAAACACGGATGCGTGTGTGCGTTATACTGGTGTTTCTATGACAGGTGTGGAAGTGAAAGAATCTCCAAGCTGGTTACAGAATAGATTAAAAGCGATTGGTTTAAGTCCGATCAACAATATAGTTGACATCTCTAACTTCGTTTTACATGAAGTGGGTCAGCCCTTACACATTTTTGATGCAGATCAAATTAGTGGTAACAAAGTAGTGGTTAAAAACATGCCGTCTAAAACCAAATTCACTACGCTTGATGAAACGGAACGTGAATTAGATGAGCGCGACTTAATGATTTGCAACGATTCTGAAGGAATGTGTATTGCGGGTGTATTTGGAGGCATGACTTCAGGTGTTACTGACAAAACCACTAAAATCTTTATTGAGTCGGCAAACTTTAATCCGGTATCTGTACGAAAAACGGCTAAACGTCACGGTTTAAATACCGATGCTTCTTTCCGTTTTGAAAGAGGTGTTGATCCGGCTTTAACGGAGTACGCTTTAAAACGTGCAGCTTTGTTAATTCAAGAATTAGCGGGTGGAGAAGTTTCGAGTGGAGTTTCTGATTTTTATCCAAATCCAGTACAACCATACGAGGTAGATTTTAGAATTTCTTACAACAATAAAATTATTGGTAAGGAAATCTCTAAAGAAGAAATTGTAGCCATTTTAGGTGGTTTAGATATTGAAATTAAAGAAGATCAAGGCGACTTATTAAAGTTAGCCGTTCCTTTTTACCGGGTAGATGTATTGCGTGAAATTGATGTGATTGAAGAGGTTCTTCGTATTTACGGATACAACAACATTGAAATGCCTTCGCAGTATCATGCTTCGGTAATTTCGCAAGATGGTATTAACCATGAAGTGGTATTGAATAAAGTAAGTGACCATTTAACCGCACAAGGTTTTATGGAAGCTAAATCAAATTCGCTAACGGCTTCTAGTTATTATAAGGAATCTAAAACATGGCCGGTGTCACAATCGGTTAGAATGAAAAACCCATTAAGTATTGACTTAGATGTATTACGTCAAACCATGCTTTTTGATGCTCTAGAAGCGGTTCGTCATAACCAAAACCGTCAAACGTACGATTTGAAATTTTACGAGTTTGGTAAAGTTTACAAAGTAGCTGATGATGCTAGCGTTGAAGAGAGTAGAATGTCAATGACTGTGGTTGGGAATCGTTACCCAGAAAATTGGAATCAAGCAGATGCAAAAGTTGGGTTTCAAGACATAAAAGGACATTTAGAATCTGTTTTTAGCTTACTGAATTTAACATCTAAAGACTATACCGTTACTGATGAAATTATAGCTGATTTTGCGTACGGGATGACTTATAAGATGGGTGAGAAATTCTTAGCGCATGGCGGTTTAGTTAACGAAGCCCATGCCAAAGCATTTGGTATTAAAAGCGAAGTATTCTTCTTAGAAATCAATTGGGGATTATTAAAGAAAAAAGCAGGTAGCAAGCGTATTAAATACGTTCCAGTACCAAAGTTCCCGCAAATGCGAAGAGACCTTTCTTTACTGTTAGACAAAAAAGTTTCGTTTGCGCAAGTAAATGAAGTGGCTATCAAAGTAGATCGAAAGTTGCTACAGGCAGTGAACCTGTTTGATGTATATGAAGGAAAGAATTTACCAGAGGGTAAAAAATCATATGCAGTTAGTTTCACCTTCCAACATGCAGATAAAACTTTAACCGATAAACAGGTAGATAAAGTGATGCAAAAAATGATTGCAGAATTGAATAAACAATTAGGAGCTGAGTTGAGATAGACAAGGTTTCTTTAGATAAAAAGAAAGTTAGTCGTAGTGTTTTTCGCTACGACTTTTTTTATGCCATAATTTATACCACCATCGTTTAAATCTTCTCCAAGGAGTATCTTTTATAATGACCACGTCTCCAATTAATCCGGATTGTAATGTTAAATTCAAATTTATAGGTTCTTTTAGGTCACTAGGCACCACTTGAATTGCTGAAGCCGGATATCCTAAAGCACGTATACCAATGGTAATGGTGTCATTTACCATATAATTGGGAATTCTTAATTCAAAAAGGCCATCAAAATCTGTTTGGCATTTGTACCAAATAATTTCTTGATTTACATATACGTTTGCAAATGGAATAGGATCTTCAATCCCAGCATTTTCACGTACTGAACCACGTATTATCATGGAGTTAGCATCTGCTAATGATGGCGTAATTTGCTGCATTTCTCTATTGTCATCAAATACGGGTTGATGCGTACCTGCAGCTATAATAGTATCCGCAGAGTTCAATCCAATGGTTAGCGTTTTATTCAAACTATCAGCTGTTAAAGTCATATTTTTAGTCTGGTAACCCAAAATCTCAAAGGTGACCTGTTTTTGTGCCTTTAAATAGTTCTTAGGCATTTGAAAAACAAATACTCCTAAATGATTACTCACCGCCCCATATCTTAGAGGGTTCTCATTCACAAAAATTTTAACAAAAGGTAATGGCTCCTGGGTATCATTTGCAATCACCCTGCCTTCAAATCGGATTAAACTGTCGGAAAGCTGAATTTGCTCTTGCTGCCATACGGGAGCTACATTAGCTTGGGTATGGTTAGGTGAGAATACGGCAGCTAGCAAACTAAACGTCCCTGCTTTAAAAAACGAATTGGTGACAGGATTCGCAAATACGGTATTCAATTGTTCTTCCGTAAACCTACCACACACCTTTTTATTGGACTTTAATTCGCTCCAAACCTGAGACTTGCTTTTCAATGTAAAATCAACTACCGTACGTTTACAGCTATCACAAAAACGTCCGTTGTCTTGCGGATGCATGTTTTGCCATGGCTCTCCACAAGGTGAAGGAATATGTATACTAAACTTACTCATATCTATTAACACGAAAATAGCTCGCCTACCGGTTGGTTAGGCTAACCTAAACCGAATGGGTAACCTAAAAAAACAACGAACGGGTTTGCCATTTTGCAACCCTGGAATAAAATCAGGGAATAACCTCACCACTCTAATCGCCTCTTGATCTAATAATTTTTCTACCCCCCTAATCACTTCAATTTGAGTAATGGCCCCATTTTTCTCTAAGACCATTTGGACAAATACGGTACCTGTAATTCCATTTTCTTTAGCAACTACCGGATAAATAAGCGTTTTCTTAATAAAGGCATATAACGCTTCATTGCCCCCTGGAAATTGAGGCATTACTTCTACCACTTGGTAAATGGATGTATCTTCTGTAACATAAGGCTCAGGTTCTATTATTTCAATCGGCTCTTCAATATAAGGATTTAGTAACCCAAAGGGGTGCTGTAAGGCGTATAACACCGCCTGACTTTGGTTATTTTCTCTTTCGTATTTCTCAGGCGTTATAACCGCCTTAACCGAATAGCCCTGTTTAGAAAAACATTTTTGAAATTCTGATAATGCCCTCTTCGTTTCTAAGTAGTTTAATTCAAAAATACGGTCGGCTGAACTAATAGGGAAAGTATTTGTTTTTTCTAATTCGTAAATATGCTGGCTACCTGCATATAAAAACATTTTGCCCTTATACTCTTTAAGAAACAGTAGGTAATTTTTAGTAGGCAACTCTTCAGCCACATAGCTAAAAGGTCCATATCGGTCTCTTCCAAAAACTACTTTTCCAGTAGGTAAATATTGTCTTTTCGTTTGGTTTCTAAAAACCTCATCAATGGTTATTACGGTGGCCTCTTTTTCGATGTGAACCTTACCAGAAACTATTAAGTCAGCCTCTAAATAAGCGTGAATTGGCGGACTATACTCCACCTCTGCTTTACTTAATGCAGTAGTAAAACAAAAAGCTATAACTAAGATATATTTCATGAAGTGCTACAAATTACGATCTATTATTGAATCCTACTCTCCAAAAACTACTCCTTCTCCAATAGGAAAAATGAAAGTCATTATTTTAATCAAATATTAGCAGGAAAGATTTGACGCGCTTCTTTCATAAATTGTGCCAATAATAAAAATTCGTGTACCCCACAAAAAGAAGCTAATTAAGGAAACATTATTAAGTATGTTGTTATTCAAACATTCAATCATTTGCATCACCTTGATTTTATGGGGATGTTCTATTAGCTGCCAAGAAGTTACCAGAGGGTAAAAAATCATATGCAGTTAGCTTTACCTTTCAACATGCGGATAAAACTTTAACCGATAAACAGGTAGATAAAGTGATGCAAAAAATGATTGCAGAATTGAACAAACAATTAGGAGCTGAGTTGAGATAGACGCGGTTTCTTTTGATACAGATTAAGTTAGTCGTAGCGTTTTTCGCTACGACTTTTTTTCAATGTTATTTTCAATCCCCCTAATCCTTCCTTTCGTTGTTGTTTTTTGAAAATGATTTGTTGTTCTCGATTGCTACCGCAGTCTCGCTGAAAATACTCTGCATTTTCTCCCTTGGCGGAGGGAGAAATTCAGAATGAATTTCAACGAAGTTGCGAGAGCAACTGAGTCCTAAAAAAACGAACGACAGGGGGATTGACCCTTACCTCAACAAATTAACCACCCCCACTTTACTTACACTCTCTGAAGATTGCCCTGTATTGTACCATACTTTGTATGAATATACTCCCGTTGCTGCAGGTTCACCATTAATGGTTCCATCCCACGATTGGTGTTGGTCTTGCGATTGAAATACTTCGGTCCCCCAACGGTCGTAAATCACAATACGGAACTTTCTTATTCCCTCACCTTTGATGACAAACGTGTTATTTAAATTATCTCCGCTTTGCGGGGTAAATGCGTTTGGAATAAATAGTTGTGCTTCACAACTCGCTACTTCAATGTCGTCATAACTTTCACAACCTACGGGAGAAAAAATAGTGACGCCATACAAACCAGGCTCGGTAATGTAGCGCACGCTATCTGTTAATCCGTTATGCCATTGATAGGTGTGGTTGGGGTAATTAAAAGCTTTTGTAATTTGTTCTCCGTAGCAAATAATGGTATCGTTACCTAAATCTGCATCTGCCGGGTACTGGATTTCTAACTCAAAGGTGTCACTAGTGACACCACATACGTTGATTAGCGAGTAACTGTAATACCCAGCCGAATCAAATTCTTGCAAATAATCTGTAGCGCCATCTAACCATAAAATGGAAGTCGCATTGTTTTGAATAACATTTACGATGTAGGTATTGCCTTCACAAAAAGCGGTATCTGTAACAAGGTGGTTAATCACTGGAACCGTTTCTAAACGAATACTAATAGCATCACTAAAATCACCGCATACGTTGGTGGCCGTTACGCTAAAGGTACCGGGTTGATTTACCATCAAAGTGCTATCTGTGGCTGTAGTATTCCAAACCCAAGTGGCATTATGAGCTGGAGCAGAAAGTAAAAAGCTATCTCCTTCACATAGTAAGGTATCTACACCCAGATTGAAATTAATTGGGACATCGTATTGAATGTTTACCGTATCGCCATCATAGCCACATAAGTTGGTGACTTGTACCGAATAGTTTCCACTAAAATTAGCCGTGATATCTGGGGTAGTTTCTGAAGTGCTCCAGAGGTAGCTGGCTCTACTCCAGTACGCATTTAGATCAACTAGACTGTTTAAACAATACGTGCTGTCTGGGCCTAAATTAGTGATGGGTGAGTTATCGTAATATACGGCAATAGTATCGCTAAACGTACCGCAGATGTTAGTTACTACTAAAGAGTAAGTATCTTGATTTAGGACTACTAAACTATCTAAGTTGCTCCCCGTATTCCATAAATAACTATCTCCAATTACATTGCTGAAAAGCGTAGTTTGATCACCCAAACAAAGAATGGTATCTGGACCTAAATCTACGAATAAAACAGAGTCTACATCCATGTAAACGGAATCCGTATCTGAGCCGCAAAGGTTGGAGGCGGTTGCCCAGTAAATATCTTCTACACTGGCTATGATTGCAGAATCAGTACTTCCTGTGCTCCATGTGTAATTGGCTCTGGAGAACTCTGCGGTTAATGGTACCGAAGCTCCTTGACAAATCAAAGTATCGTTTCCTAAATTAACCAGGGGAATAGTATCTGTTTCTACCACTACGGTATCTGCTGTTGCGCCACATTTATTAGTCACCGTGAGTTGATAGGTACCTGCTATTTTTACCCACAAGGTATCAAGGGTATCGGTGGTATTCCACACATAAGAAGCAAACAACGAAGTGTCACTAAGTGCAATAGAATCACCCAAACAAATCACGGTATCATTACCAAGGTTTACCGTTGGGGCTGTTAAAAACCACGCTTGAATGGTATCACTAAAAGCGCCACACACATTGGTAGTAGTAACGGAGTATATTCCGCTAGTAGTTATGGTATCCAAAGCAAAAGTATCTCCACTACTCCACAGGTAATCACTTAAAGTATCATAGGCGTTTAAAACCAAAGTATCTCCTACACAAAGTGCCGTATCTATGCCTAAATCAAAGTTTGGAGTATGCGTATAGGTAGTAATGATGGTATCCGTAGATGAACCACAAAAATTGGTGGCGGTTACCCAAATGGTATCTGCCGAGTTGATGTAAATAACGCTATCTGTTCTACCCGTGCTCCATACATAGCTACCACTTTGAATGGTGGCATCTAAAAATAAAGAGTCGTTATCACACATCAGAGTATCTGGTGGTAAATGTACTAATGCCGGTATTAAAGAATCAATGACAATGGTATCGTAATCGGTACCGCAAATGCTAGAAATAGCTATTGAGAAAGTATCTGAATCTAATATTTGAATGTGCATGGTGCTATCACCTGTACTCCAGAGGTAGTTAAAACTGGTATCGTTAAATTGGAGTTGCATACTATCACCCTCACACAAAATGGTATCGTTGCCTAAGTTGGCAATAGGTGTTGGGTTAATACGAATGGTATCGTTAATAGTATCTGTAGAACAGCCACTGTAAATAATTACTTCAATGGGGTATAAACCATATTCATTAAAAACATGAAGGGGAACTACATCCGTACTAGTATTTAAAACTCCAGAGGCAGTATCACCAAAGTTCCACACCAAACTATCAATAAAGTTGGTGTCACTCAGGTATAAATTTATGGTATCGTATTGGCAAAAAAGGCTGTCAGTAAGCACCTCTCGGTGAACAAATAGGTTGGGGAGCATGGTAGGGAAGCCTGATCCGGAAAAATTGCCGGTATTAAATCCTGAATTAATGAAATTGCAAGTCAAACCAAGATTATTAGGGTTAATGATTACTCCCAAGGGGTGATTTAAAGTACTTCTACTTATGTATATCTTTTCATCAGGCCCTAGGGCAATATCAAAAAAAATCGATGAAGATGCTGGAGGATTATTGATTATAGCAATTCCAGAATTGGCTATGGCGTTATTTGTAGGTAATGAAAAATCATATTGAACAATATTGTTTCCTCCGGTCACATAGAGTTTTGTTAAATCTGGTGAAAATTGTGATGAATAGGGGGAATTGTTTATTATGCCTGTGGGTGAGTTTAATGTAAACCAATTGGATAGTAATCCTGCATTATTATCAAAGTCAAAATAATCAATGGTATTCCCAAGTCTATTACAATTTACAAAATGATTTGCGTCTGACGACAGTTTAATAAGCCCATTATTGTAATATTTATTAGAACCTCCTTGCGAGACGACTACAGGCCCAATGCCTGAAGAACTAATTTGACGGGCATGGTAAATATTAGTATCTGCCATTTGGTACACAATCCAATAATCTTTGTTATTGGCATGACGCGCCATGGCGATACCTTGAACAATGTTTGTGTCAATTATTACATTTTGGGTTATAATACCGCCTAGCCCTCCATTGGCATGAATATTAATTACAGAGTAATAAATATTGGGATTAAATGGGAAGGTGGGTGAAATTCCAGAATGGATAATATAGTACAAGGAATCATTACAGGGGAAGGGTAAAAAGTTAATGAATTGACTAGCTCCAGTAACAATTAAATTACCGCTATTGGGTAAAGTATTATGACTTTTATTCCAAACGGAATCACTATCCCCATAAAAAAGAAGATTTCCGTTTTTGTCTGAAATAGAACTAGCAGAATTTACCGAATTAATGGAACATGTTTTTAATATGGGTGCTCCACTATTAAAATCCATCCACGTACCCGGTCCAAAACACCAATTATTGTATTCACCTTGGCCGTAACTAAAAAAGCCTGTGAAAATAATTAATGTTATGAGGAATAGGTTTTTCAATTTGGTAGTCCGAGTAGTAAAAAGTTTAAAATCTGGTTAGTACGAAAATAATGCATCCTATTCAATCAGGAAACTATCCAGAGGATAGGTTTGGGTTTAAAAATTGTAAGTCGGCCCTTCGAGACGTTTGGGTCTCACCCAAACCCTCAGGGACCTTTGCTTTTTGGTTTGAATAGCGTTTGTCGTTAAAATTTGAAAAGTCTAAAAGTTATTTAAACATAGTTTCAGAATAAAATCAAAGGTCCCTGAGGGATTTTTGAAGCGTAGCGAAAAAAATTGTTACGATCTTGCACACTTCGACTCACTTCGGCTGCGCTCAGTGCAAGTCGCTCAGTGGGAAGACTAGCTACCTCAAAACAATTTTTCCAGTAGAATTACCAATAATAAAAGTGTAATTTCCTTTAGCTAAACCACTCACATCAATGGTTTCATTTTCAGAATTTAGATTTCTAATTAAAACCTGTTTACCTAACATATCAATTAGGGTAAACTGTTCCTCTTCCCGTACATTTTGTCTTTCAATTTGTATATAGTCTGACGCTGGGTTAGGGTATACTTTAATATCGGTATTGGGTAAACCATCTTCTATACCCAGTGGCATAATAAACACCTGAACAAAGTCATCTTGTCCTTGTTGAACACAACCTAATGAATCCGTTGCTATGACATAATAATGAATGGATGTATCTGGACTAGCCGTAAAAAACAACCCTGTAGAATCTATTAACCCATGATTTGGGCGCCATAAATAGGATATTTGGTCAGCATACCCCCCTTCAACGTCTGGAGAGATAGTCGATACCAAGGTATCTCCTTCATGAATATAGTACCCACGGTTCAATAACCAAATATAAAATGAAGACATGTAAAGTTTCACGGAGTCAGTATCTGTATTACCATAGGCATCGGTTACCGTCAAAATAAATTCCGGAATATTGGGGTTATTTGCTATATCCATCCACACCACCGTAGGATTGGCTAGAGTGGTATCATTAAAAAAATTGGAAGCATAAGTAGTATCCTGTTCCCAATCTAATTTATGTTTAAAACTCCAAGAATAAGTATATGGAGGAATACCGCCAGTGGCACTGGGTTGACCTCCAATAAAATGAGTTTCAATACCGGTATCTACATCACTACAAATAATCACATCAGGCCCAGCGTTGGCGGTTAACGGTGTTTGGGCTAGACTGCAGTTTGCATAGGTTAATACCGTAAGAATAATAAGTATCAGTTTTTTCATATATTTTTTTAAAAAGCACCTAGCTTTTTTAGCTAGGTGCATAAAGTTATTATTGAATAATTACTTGCTTGGTATCTGCAATAACACCATTTATTATTAGCGAAACAGAATAGTTCCCGGTTTGGAAACTACTAACATCGATTGTTTGGTTAGAACTATTAGCAATAATAATATGATTATTACTAACTGTACCCAGTGAATTCATCACTCTAATATATCCATTATCGGTCTCAGACGTCTTATAATCAACGGTCATAGTAGTTGATGCTGGATTTGGAGAAATAGCGTTAATGTAAAACTCTTTTACAGTAACCTCTACTTCATCGTAATCTTTAAAACCATCAGCATCTGCAATAACCTCTAATTTATACGTTTCACTAACTTCTGGAGATATTGTTAAATCAGTACCTGTATAAATCAAATGACCATTGGAATTATACCAATTATACACTGCATTTTCATTAATTGTAGATGCATTAAGGGTGGTACTTTCATTTTTATGTATTTCCACATTAAAGCCAGCCTCTGCATCAAAAGCGATTCTATCGTTTTTAAAAATGGTAAAATGTTCACCTCCTACTAAAGATTGATCAGTGGATAAATATTCTCTCACGTGTAATTTAAATTCATTATCGGTAGTTGGTTCCTCAGTTAAGAAATGCACCCCTACATACATAGGTATTCTATGTTCTTTTCCAAAAGCAATATCCGTTAATTCAGCATTTCCGTTATTGATTAAGACTTCTTGTGGAGCTAAAATAGTAAAGTCTTCATTTCCCTCAAAAAACGAAGAAATAAAATCCCAATCATTCTGTTCAAAATACAGTTTCACTTCGGCCTGAGAAAATAATGATAGCCCATTATTTATTTCTTCCTCCGTAAATCTAATATCCAAATCATGTTCATTTGTGGTTGGGTTTCCAATATACATAAATGTGCCCATAGGTACCTCAAAACCTTGAACTACTCCACCTTTTGGAGATACGGGTCCTTGTAAAATAGTTACATTACGCATACTCACGTTATTGTTCTTCCGAACATCTTGATCTTGTCTACCTGGATAGAAAGTAATTCCGTCACCATTTACATTTGTTAATTGCGTAAGTAAACAGGTATTCCAATTATCAAAAATCATTGGTGAAATGGGGTTCCATACTAATTCAACAATCTCAGATTCACCACCTCCAATTACGGGTAAAGTAACTGTTCCAATTTTATCCCCAACGGTTGGTGAGGAACCATCCCAATTATCTGGCCATGAGGCCCAGCCTGAGGATTTACTCCAATACAAACTCAATTCTTCCGTTCCATTTGAGTTTTGACAACTTTTATTATGGACTCTTACATATACATGTAGGGTTGTAGGTGAACTCGCAAAATATATTGGATTTTGATGCACCTGGTTTGTAAAGCCATCAGCCTGGTTTCTCACCCAAATATCTGGACTCTCATCGTAATCTGCTTGCCAATGGTAAGCATTGGGTTCCTTTCCAAAATCTTCTGGTCTGTCCTTTGTAAATAAGTCTAAGGTAGGTGAGTTCATTTCCTGAGCTACCCTTACCGCTTCATATGCATCAACATAACCAGTCCCTACCAGCCCTGGGTAAGAAGAGGCATCAGCTAAAGGACTAGTGGTATTTTTCAAAATATTCTCAATCATCGCTGGCTTTAAACAAGGATTGGCATCTAACATTAAACCAATAATCCCTGATACAACCGGGGACGCGTAAGAAGTACCCCAGTCTGTATTATAATCGGAATCACTTCCTGAATACGCACCATACATTGCTACACTCGGGGCACAGAAATCAACAAATTGGTTTCTCGCGTGATTTGAAGTTGCCGCCTTCAGGTCTACAGGGCTCATTCCACTCACTACAATTACCCCTGGGATATCTGCTATATTGCTATGATAAACACTCCAAGGTTTGTTACCTGCAGATAATACGAGAGTAACACCTTGATCAATAATTTGTTGAGCTTCAGTCTTTGATAGGTTTGTACCCGTAAGGCTGACATTAATTACTTTCGCCCCTGCCGCTACCAAATTATGAATTGCCCCATCAATATAACCATTAGAATTACTACCAGATTCAAATGCAATGCTTGAGCTATAACCAACACTGGAAATTCCGAGATTATTATTAGTTTCAGCCGCCATTATGCTTGAAACCATTGTACCGTGCGCATCTGTTATATGGTACCCATTATTGTGTACAATTTTATTCACAAGATCCTCATGAGTTTCACGAATACCTCCATCAACAAGACCTAATACAATATTAGAATTCCCGGTCGTTAAACCCCAAGCACATCTAACATTAATAACATCTAACGCTGCTTGTTGGTTTAAATGGTAATCATTTGGCAAGTGTGAAGTACTGCAATTGGATAACATTCTTGATATTCCATAATAATTTACAGAAGAAAACAAATCGGTATTTTCAAGAACAGTTATCGCATCATTTATTGGATCTTCTATCCCCGCACCTTCAACGGTGATTCTGAAATAACCATCTAAAGCAGCTACATTTTCGGCTGCCTTAACAAACTGTTGGCCTTGAAACATTGGATTTGTAAAAATACCTGATGCCGCAGCATTTAAAGCTGAAACAGAGATTTGGGCATTATTTGTTGCTACCTTAAGCACGAAGGTGGTTTTTACATTTTGAATTAAGGAATTTGCATTTAATAGGGCTATCGCATTCTTATAGTTGCTAGAACCTCTAATAACAAAACGGTTAGCATTAACATCTTCATCATCAAAAGAAACTTCATGTTTTTCAAATTCATTGTTGTTAAATTCTGCATTGCTTCTTAAGCTTGCTGTTTGTTGGTTCAATTGCAGTTCTGTGAGACTAGTTGATAAAACTACCTCCATATCAAAATAGGAGTAATTATTGATTTGCCCAAAACTCATACCCGCATAAGACGAGAGCAACAGGGTTAATAATAAATACTTAAGATTTTTCATAATAATTAATTAAGTTAAAAAAGGCATTATTGCCGAGTATAAAGGTTTAAAACCCAGTTAAATTAGGGTTGTGGTACATTTATCACATTTTGAATTTATTTTTTGAAATAAAAAACAGGGGTTTGCTGATTATAGGCTATAGATAGCCATCTTTTGTTGTGGTAAATCTACCACAAGGCTAATTAGTTGGATGCGTAAAATTCAAAACAAACGGGTTGTGCCGTTTAAATTTCTCTCTAGATAATTGCACCCATTTATTAGCCACAGAAATTGCTACTAACTCTAAACTGCTTGAGACTAAAGATTTTTGTTTTATTCTAATAAGGTGGTTATGAATGTTTGAAACCGAGCAATTTAATATTTCAGCTGCATCATTGCTGGAAAATCCGTGACAGATTAAATCTAAAACTTGTTGTTCTCTTGAGGTGAAAGTGGGCATGGCATACTCTTGAGTTCCTTTGGGTTTTTTTAACCAAATAGACTCCATTATTTGGTCATTGGAATAATAACCCTTTTGAGCGATTTGATTCACCATTTTAGGTGCGGTAAGTGGAGTGATAGAATCTATAGTGACGTATCCGCTAATATTGGTTCGGTGTATAATTGGTTTAAGTTCTTCTTGTAACGGAGGGCCTATTATTAAAATATTTATTTTGCTTTTTATTTGTAGGTATCGCTCATTATGAGCCAGTAGATAACGAGTAGTGGGTTTTACAAAAAGAATATGATTGGCTAAGGTATTTGCTTCTATGAATTTTAGCAGAGTTTGTTCATCTTCGCCAGCGTACCCCACTAAAAATTGAACAGATTTAAAAATATGTTTCACTCTATCAGATAACCAAGGGTCTTCGGTTAGTACAGAAATCATGGTGCGGGCCATAAGAGGTTATTTAAAAGTTTAGCATTCTTGTGTTTTGTAAAGCGCCAAATATCAGCAATTTACAGGGGGGGGAGCTTTCGGTATTTGGTCATTTTTTTTAACTTCTAATTCAACTTAACATAGATTTAAGTTAACTAGGTATTTAAAAATGGATGAGAAGGCTTTTTAATTATTACTCAACCTATTGCGCATTCAGTACTTTAAATTCTTTTTTGAAAAAAAATAAAATACCAAATAGCTGTCTCTTATACACATCTCCGAGCCCACGAGACTCCTGAGCATCTC